>SDBV01000593.1_pt1 | contig 52282 bp, 43 predicted proteins | sample 2277081 | NCBI WGS metagenome assembly SDBV01 (sample SAMN10402039, study PRJNA504765) | marine sediment metagenome | isolation source: marine sediment core GS10_PC15, 223 cmbsf | place: Arctic Ocean: Southern Knipovich Ridge | collected 2010
ATTGACAGGCGGTACGTGGAAAGTGATCTGAAGATAGTCACGGGTCTTGTTGAGCCACACTTGATGGCGGGGTTTTCAGGCGGTCGAAAGCTCATATTGCCCGGCCTGGCCCATGCCGATACGATCCGCTATTTCCACAGCCCCCGTATGCTGGAACATCCCCTCGCCATGACCGGCGTCTTGAACGGAAATCCCCTCCACGAAGCATCGTTGGAGATCGCACAATCCACCGGGGTCGATTTTACGATCAATGTCACCCTTGATAATGAACGCCGATTGACAGGCGTATTTGCGGGAGAGCTCGAGAAGGCCCATTCAGCCGGCGTGCGTCTGGTCGAGCAGGCAACCCGGCATTGGCTCGAGGAGTCTGTCGACATCGTGATCACAACCAGCGCCGGACACCCGCTGGATGCCAGCTTCTACCAGTCGATCAAAGGGCTCGTGGCGGCCTACGAGATTGTGAAAAAGGGGGGGACGATCATTCTGGCGGCCGAATGCGCCCACGGCCTCGGTAGCCGGGAATTCGCAGAGGGTTTCGAGCGCTTTCAAGACCCCAAAGAATTCGAAGAGGCCATGTGGGACCCCAAGCGGTCGTTTATTGACCAGTGGCAGCTTGAAGAATATGCGAAAGTCCTCCGGAGGGCGGAAGTTCTGATCTATTCCGGGAAGATCGGGCCGGAGACATGGAAAAAATGCTGGGCGGAACCGCTCGAAACCGTCGAGCAGGGGATCGAAACCGCCCTATCCCTCCATGGCCCCGCAGCCCGCATCGCCGTCCTCCCCCAAGGCCCCTACGTCATGGCCTCTATCCATCCCAAGGTAGTGGCCGTTTAGGCTGCCATGGGCGCACGGTCGTGGACTCTTACGAAATGGTGTCAGGGTCTAGCGGGGGTCGGATTTCCATCAAGACGGGCGGCAAGTAGTGTTCAAAACGGGTTTCTTTTTTTGGACTCGGTTTGGGGAAAGCTGCGGCGGGAGAGCATTTTTGCCAGATTCAACTATCCTTTCTCTGTGATCTTTCCGTGGATGTTCACTTCAAATATTCTCCAGCTCTTAGGTTTGCAGGCTCTGGCACGAATATTAGGCCAAGCCTTGATAATTCTCCATGCTTGTTCGTCGAACCCTTGATTCATCCATCTATCAGCGAGGCAAAAGAAAACTAATTCCGTCTCCTCAAGAACCTGCCTCTCCGACGGGTTCTTGAGGATCCGCCCATCTCCCGAAATCACCATATGTTTTGGTGACCAATCGGAGACTTCCTTCATCCATTTGACATCTGCAATTCCCTCCGGGAAATGGTCTCGGTGCAGTGCGAACGTACTGTTCTTGTCAAATGAGGCGAGGAGTTTGGGCAGGTGTATCGGAACACAAACATCCACGAAAAAATGGAGTTCACGCGGCTTTTCTGAGGTGGACTTTTTTCTCAAACGCTACGGCATCCGTGACGTTTTTCGAAGTCACAGCGAACATTTCACTGACGAGCCGGGCATTCTCGCTGTTGGCGTGAAAAGCACTGGCTAAGACATGAGTCGTGACTCCCGTCGATTTGGCGATTGGCTTTCCAAATCGCACCGCCGGGTCAATGATCACTCCCTCATCTATTTTCCACCGCTCGGCAAGAAGCGAATCCTTGTCGTACTGGATCTTTTTCAGATATCGCCGAATCAGATCTGGGAAATAACACTGCTGAGTGACGACATCATGGAACTCTTCTTCACCCAATTCATGTGTCGTGCGGATGAGCAGTTTCTGTCCGGCCTTAAAAAAATAGAGATCCTTTCTGCAGAAAGGATGGGCAACTTGGAGGTCCTGTCGGAGAGCTGTGTAGACTCGGCGGATGGACTGTAAAGAGATTTCCTCATCCCTAAGCGTCTTCACAATCAGGGCGTCAATCAGGTCGTAGAAACTGACAGCATACCTGTTTTCGACTGCTGGGAAGTCGGATTTGAAGATCGAAGGTAGCCGTTTTTTGCCGGAGCCCACGAACCAGCTATGGACCTTGCCGGTGGAGGATCCTGTGTATCGTGCGACCTCCGGAATGCTATACACTCCGCGCCCTATGTATTTCGGGAGTTCAATTGACATCTGCCAAATCCCTTAAATTGTGTGTGCACGGACAGAAGGAGCGAAGCGATAAAGGCAAACTCATGAGGTCATTATTCATGGTAGCCTCACATTACTTGAGTGTCAAGAGGACCCATTTAGTAATTCAGGATCCCACTTCACAAGTCCTTTCCAATAAGGATGTTACATGCGTTTTGAGGGATCGAGCATTCTTTCCTTGACATGTGTGTGATTTCAGCCCTGATCTATGCCACATCCTTGTTAACACAATACCAAATGGTAGGCCTACTTGCCTCTATTCTGGCAAATGGGTAAAATATGGTCTTTACCGAGGCTGGAAAAGTCGGGTTCCCACATTGAATTACCCGATTCAGCCTGGAAGGGAAGGTGATTCTGGTTGCCCACATACGATTATGAATGTTCAAAATGTGGTGAGGTCTTTGAGCGGGTCCACAGCATGACCCAGCGTCCGCGTGTGAAGTGTCCCGAATGCGGCGGACGCAGCCGTAAAATGATCGGAGCGGGGGCCGGTATCATCTTCAAAGGCTCGGGCTTTTATTCGACGGACTACCGAAGCGAGTCGTACAAGAAGGAGGCCAAGAAGGATAAGGCGTCCAGCGGGTCCAAATCGAGCAAGTCTGAGCCGAAGAAGACGACTACCGATACGAAATCGAAATCACCCTCGGGCTCGAAAGACAGCTCCTGAGGAGATTTGAGCACGAAATCCGAGTCCCCACCTCAGCCTCCTGCGGTGGGGCTTTCCGTTTTTAATCCAGAGGAATCCGAGATGCCGGGGACAGACGTGATCCAGGAAAATCGGCTGGTCGAGACCTTTTTCGACCTTGTCCGCATCTATTCCCCGTCCAAGGCGGAACGGGCAGCCGGAGACTATGTCCGCGCCATTTTGGATAAGCTCGGCTTCGAGTATCATGAGGACACAGCCGCGGAAAGGATCGGCGGGGATACCGGGAACCTCATTCTACGAGTTGACGGAGACTCGGGGCTGGGGCCAACACTGCTGCTTTCGTGTCATCTTGATACGGTAGAGCCGGCAGAGGGGACCGAGCCGGTTATCGAGGGGCGGACAATCCGCTCGAAGGGAGAGACGATCTTGGGGTCGGATGATAAGGCTCCGGTCGCTATTCTCCTGGAAACGCTCCGAATTATTCGTGAGCAAAACCTGAAGGCCCCGCCTCTTGAATTTGTGTTCAGCGTGGCGGAGGAGATCGGCTTGCAGGGGGCTGGAGCGCTGGAAAGCGGCGTGCTTCAATCCAAATGCGGCTTTGTCCTGGACAGCGAGCATCCGGTGGGGGATTTCGTGACTCGCGCCCCTTCTCACACCGTCTACGCGGCGGAGTTCCATGGGCGGGCGGCGCACGCGGGGATTGAGCCGGAACTGGGGGTCAGCGCCATAAACATGGCCTCTCAGGCCGTTGGGCTCGTCCCTAAGGGACGGATCGATGACGAGACAACGGCCAACGTGGGCACCATCGAAGGGGGCCTGGCAACGAATATTGTTCCGGAACGGTGTCGAATGACCGGCGAAGCCCGCAGCCACAATCCGGAAACGCTGAAGGAGCTATTGAAGCAGATCCGATCCACCCTGGAAGAGGCGGCACGAAACGCCGGAGGTAAGGTACAATACGAGGAAATTCCTCAGTACGTAACGTACCGTGTTCCCGACAATTCCACGACCGTGGCGCGCGCCGTCGAAGCGGCACGGAATCTTGGCCTGGCGGGAAATCTGGTTTCCAGCGGAGGCGGCAGTGACGCCAACGTGTTCAATTCCAAGGGAATTCCCACGATTGTCCTGGGGGTGAATTTCAAAGACGTTCATTCAACCAACGAGCGGATCACAATAGACGACATGACCATGAATACCCGGCTTGTTTTGGGAATCATAACCGGAGAAGTCTTTTGAACAGCCAGGAGATATTTGAAAAACTCGATCGGTTCGCCATGCCGACCTACGCGCGGCAGAAACTTGCCCTTGTTCGGGGAGAAGGGACGCGTGTCTGGGACGCGGAAGGCCGGGAATATCTGGACTTCCTTTCCGGGCTGGGGGTGAACAATCTGGGGCATTGCCACGAGGCTGTAGTGCACGCGGTACGAAAACAGGCCGCCCAGTTGCTGCATGTGTCGAACCTGTATTACATCGCTCCCCAGGCCGAGCTGGCCCAGCTCCTGTCCGAAAACTCTTTCGGAGGGCAATGCTTCTTCTGCAACAGCGGAACGGAAGCGAACGAGGCCGCCTTCAAGCTGGCGAGAAAATTTTGGCGGGAGAAGGGACAGGATCGGTTCGAGATCATTGCGGCCAATCGGTCCTTTCACGGCCGGACGTTGGCCTCGCTGAGCGCGACCGGCCAGCCGAAGTATCATCAGGGCTTCGAACCCCTTGCGCCGGGATTCCTTTTTGTGGATTTCAATGATGCCGCAGCCCTGCGCGATGCGATTTCCGACAAGACTGCGGCAGTCATATTAGAGCCGATTCAGATTGAAGGAGGCATCTATTCCGCTGCCGACGAGTACTTGAAGCAGGTGCGTCAGATCTGCGACGAGACGGGCGTGCTCCTGATTCTGGACGAGGTTCAGACAGGGATGGGGCGGACAGGAACGCTCTTCGCCTATGAGCAATATGGAATTCAGCCCGACATCATGACCCTCGCCAAGGCCCTGGCAGGAGGGATTCCGATAGGCGCCGTTGTGGCCAAGAAAGAAGTGGCCCAGGTTTTCGGTCCGGGGACCCACGCCGCCACTTTCGGAGGAAATCCCCTGGCCTGTTCGGCGGGGATCGCCGTGGTGAAGGAGATGACTCGACCGGGTTTTTTTGAGAACGTTACCGAATTGAGCGCTCGATTCTTCGAGCAACTCGAGGAGATAAAAGGAAAACACACCGTAATCCAGGAGATTCGAGGTAAAGGGTTGATCATTGGCTTGCAATTGGAGGCCGAGGTCGGTAACGTCCTGACACCTTTGCTGGAAGATGGGATAATCGCCGGTTCTGCCGGACCGAACACACTCAGGTTTGCACCGCCCTTGATAGTGGAAACTGCCGAGATCGACCGAGCGGTGGGCTCGCTGGACAGGGTCTTGTCGCAGATGGGAGCCACAGTGAAATGAGCCGACACCTGATCAAGATCTCAGATCTCTCCGTCGATGAAATCTATCGACTCTTTTATGCCGCCGCCGACCTCAAAATGCGAGCCAGGCAGGGACTGCCTTATTTACCCCTGGCCGGGAAGACCCTGGCAATGATTTTTGAGCGGCCCAGCTTGCGGACACGAGTCACTTTCGAAACGGCCATGACTCAGCTCGGGGGTCACGGGATTTATCTCGGGCAGAATGATATTCAGTTGGGAGTTCGGGAGTCTGTAGAGGACATTGCCCGAAACCTTGAACGCTGGGTCGATGGGGTTGTGGCTCGGGTCAAGTCGCAGGAAGCCCTGGAGCGGTTTGCAGACGCGTGCGGGGTGCCGGTCGTCAATGCGATGACGAACCGATATCATCCTTGCCAGGCTCTTGCCGATTGTTTCACAATCCAAGAGATCAAGGGGGACTTGAGGTCTGTGAAGGCGGCATACCTGGGCGATGGATATAATGTCGCTCAGAGCCTGCTCTGCGCGGCGCCGATCCTGGGGTTCAGCCTGAGCCTTGCCTGCCCGGAGGGCTACGAACCGGATCCCGAGATTCTCAAGAGCGCCGCAGACCAGGCCGAGGGCAAAGTGTGCCTGACGCGGGATCCCGAGGAAGCCATCGAGGGGGCCGATGTCGTGTATACGGATGTCTGGTACAGCATGGGGCAGGAATCCGAGGCTGAACAGCGGCGAAAGACCTTTGAGACCTACCAGATCAACAGCCGATTGTTGGGCCTGGCGAAAGAAGATGCGATTGTAATGCATTGTCTCCCGGCACATCGAGGAGATGAGTTGACCGACGAGGTTATCGATGGACCGCAATCTGTCGTTTTTCAGCAAGCAGAAAACCGGCTCCACATTCAGAAGGCGATATTGATTTACCTGATAACTCCGGATAAGCTGCCCGAAAAGCCCGAGCCGGTACCCGAGAGTGTGGTTTCAGAAAGTCAGGTAGATGCAAAATGAAAATTGTACTGGCATATTCCGGCGGACTGGACACGTCCGTCATCCTGCGATGGCTCAAAGAGGAGTACAAGGCGGAGATTATCGCCTTTTGCGCCGACATCGGCCAGGGCGAAGAATTGGAGCCCGTCAGGGAAAAGGCCGAGGCCAGCGGGGCTTCAAAGGTCTACATCGAGGACCTGCGCGAAGAGTTCATCACGGATTTTATCTTCCCGATGATGCGGGCCGGCGCCATCTATGAAGGCGTCTATCTCCTGGGGACCTCCATTGCCCGACCTCTCATCGCCAAGCGACAGATCGAGATCGCCAATCAGGAAGGAGCCGACGCGGTCGCCCACGGCGCTACGGGGAAAGGGAACGACCAGGTCCGGTTCGAGCTCACTTACAAGGCCCTGGCTCCTGAAATTCAGATCATCGCCCCGTGGAGGGAGTGGGATTTCAAGTCGAGGACTCAGCTAATCGAATACGCGCGGAAATTCGATATTCCCGTTCCGGTAACCACGGAAGCGCCCTACAGCACCGACCGGAATCTCCTCCACCTCAGTTTCGAGGGGGGCGTTCTGGAGGATCCGTGGCGAGAGCCTTTCGATGAGATGTTCGTCCTCACAAACTCTCCCCAGGAAGCCCCCAACTCGCCGACGGACGTCGAGATCGAGTATGAGGCCGGGAATCCGGTGGGACTCAACGGAAAGAAGCTGGGGCCCGTCGAGTTGATGGAGGAGTTGAACCGGCTGGGCGGGGAAAACGGAGTCGGCCGGGTCGACCTGGTCGAGAACCGGTTCGTCGGGATGAAGTCGCGAGGTATCTACGAGACCCCGGGGGGGACGATCCTGCATGTCGCTCACAGAGCGGTCGAATCCCTCACCATGGACAGAGAAGTAATGCACCTGAGGGATTCCCTCGTTGCGAAATACGCTGAGTTGGTCTATAACGGGTTCTGGTTTTCGCCGGAGCGGGAATTTCTGCAAGTTGCCGTTGACGAATCACAGAAGAATGTTACAGGTACGGCGCGGATTCGGCTTTACAAAGGGAATTGCATCGTCACCGGGCGGAAATCCCCCGTCTCCTTGTACCAGCCCGAATTGGCGACGTTCGAGGAGGACTCAGTGTATCAGCAGTCCGATGCCGCGGCCTTCATCCGGTTGAATGCGCTGCGGCTCATAACCCGCGCCAAAACACAATCTTCCTAACGGTTATCCCATGTCTGAGAAACTCTGGTCCGGCCGGTTTGCAAAAAAACCGCACAAACTGGCCGAAGAATTCACAGCATCAATCTCCTTCGACCGGCGCCTAGGGCTCTATGACATTGAAGGCAGCCTGGCCCATGCCCGGATGCTGGGTTATTGCGGCATCGTGCCGAAAAAAGAGGCCCAGACAATTTGCCGGGGATTGAAGCAGATCCGGAATGAACTTGCGTCGGATCAATTCGAGTTCCGGGTTGAAGACGAGGACATTCACCTTAATATTGAGAGAAGACTGACCGAAATCATCGGTCCTACGGCTGGGAAACTCCACACCGCCCGAAGCCGAAACGATCAGGTGGCGCTTGCCACGCGGCTCTATCTGCGGGACGAAACGCAGGCCGTCCTGAAATGTCTCGGGACGCTTGAAGCGGCGATCGTTGGATTGGCGGATCAGAACATAGACGTGGTGATGCCGGGCTTCACCCATCTCCAGCACGCCCAGCCGGTCCTCACCGCCCACCACCTGATGGCCTACTACGAGATGTTCGCGCGAGATGAGGATCGGTTTTCAGCCTGCCTCAAGAGTATCGACGTGATGCCGTTAGGATCGGCGGCTCTGGCGGGGACGACCTTTCCCATTGACCGGAAGTTTGTCGCGGAAGAGCTCGGGTTCTCGCGGATCAGCGCCAACAGCATGGATGCTGTCAGCGACCGGGACTACCAGCTCGAATTCCTGTTCGCGTCGGCACTCTGCATGACGCATCTTTCCCGGCTGTGCGGGGAGTTGATTCTCTGGTCTTCCTCCGAGTTCGGATTTGTATCGATCGGCGAGGAGTTCACCACCGGGAGCAGCATCATGCCGCAAAAGCGGAATCCGGACGTTGCGGAAATCGCCCGGGGCAAGGCTGGCCGGGTTTACGGAAATCTGTTGTCCCTCCTGACCACCTTGAAAGGGTTGCCGCTCACCTATCACAGCGACCTCCAGGAAGACAAGCCGGCCCTGTTTGATACGACCGATACGGTACTCGCGTCGCTGAGAGTCATAGCCGCAATGCTTCCCACCGTGAAGTTTCACCCGGACAGGACGCGGGCTGCGTGCGATGTCGGGTTCATGACAGCGACCGACCTGGCGGATGCTCTCGCCCGGAAGGGAGTTCCGTTCCGGGATGCCCATGGCATCGTCGGGAAACTGGTGGCTGTTGCCGAGAAAAAGGGCTGCCGGCTCGAGGAATTGAGCCGGAATGACCTGAAATCCGTGACGAGTAAGCTCGCCTCGGCCGATCTGAAGGCGCTCAGCCCCGAGGCGGCCATCGCCGCCCGTAACCTCCCCGGTGGGACCGCCAAGCCCCAGGTCCGGAAAGCCATCCGGGCCGCCAAGAAAAAGCTGCGCTCCAAGAAGCCCGCGGGTTGAGCGGAGGCGAAAATGCTGGAAGGACAGAAGGTACGCCTCCGGGCTTACACCAAAGACGACCTGCCGTTAGCAAGGGCCTATCTCAATGAGGCCGATGTGGCTGCAATGATGCGCGTCGGCATCCCCTTTCCTCTTCGCCCGGAAGACGAACAGAAGTGGTACGACTCGCTCGATCCGAATAGCGAGAAAGAGTACAGCTTCGCTATCGAATCCAAGGAGGATGGACACTACCTGGGCGGCTGCGGGGTCCATGCCATCGACACAAAGAATCATGTCGGGACAGTTGGGATTTTCCTGGGGTCGGAGTACTGTGGAAAGGGTTACGGAACAGACGCCATGCGCGTTCTTGTGAACTTCTGTTTCAACGAAATCAACCTCAACAAGGTCAAACTGACCGTCTTCTCTTTCAATGAGCGGGGCATCCGATCCTATGAGAAACTTGGATTCAAGACGGAGGGCGCCCTTCGCCAGGAGATCTACCGCCAGGGAAAATACGATGACATCCTGGTCATGGGTGTGCTCCGATCCGAGTGGGCGGAGGGCCAACCAGAATCAGCCAACGGTTAACCACCACCTCCTGTCATCCCCCATGTGAATACCCGTTATCGAAATCCGTCCAATGGAGTAGAAAAGGAAGGGCAATTCCTCGTCATTTCATGCTGTAAATCCGTCGAATGGAATGATGTGAAGGAGAATCCTCTTGATCGCTGCCCGGGTGATTCATCGCGAGGGCATGAGGCCGTATTTTCTTTCGGCCTAACCATCTATTATGTGGCTAAATTATCCAATGCATTGTGGATTTCGCCAGATTGGAGAAAAGAAGCAGATTGGCTACTGCCTCGTATATCCTTAAACTGCAAGGACTTATGTGTCATTGATCCTTCTGGCCTCGGACTTGCTCATGGCTGCGATAGATTCGACAGAGCACAGGCCCCAGGACAGTCGGGCCGAGGAGGACGATACCCAATAAAAGTGGCTATCTCTCTTTTCCTCTGCAGGGGGGCCTGGCTTACCCATATCCCGTAGACGGCGTCTTCTAACAAACATAAGACAGAACAGAAACTGAAGGGGGGAAAAATGATGTGTAGATCGCCCGGAAAAATCCTGATGGCAACTGCCCTCGTGACCGTAATCGCGGTGATTGGTGGCTGCATCGTCCTGGTTGATTCCGTGGGGGCCGCATCAAAGCGGACCAGACATTCCGATGGGGCCGTCACGGAGACTATTGAGAAAACCATTCCTGTTTCGGGAAGAGGCTCGCTGACGGCCGAGACGATAAACGGGCGCATCGCAGTGTCTTCCTGGGACAGGCCGGAGATTCATCTCACGGCGGAGAAACGGGTCCGGTTCAACAAGAGCGGCCGGGTATGGATCCTTTTCATTCCATTACCCAGACTTTCGGCCCCATCGGCGGAAGAACTGGAGGAATATCTCGATAAGGTGAAGGTGGACGTCGATGTTGATGGGTCTGACGTGCGGATTGTCGCCCGGTATCCAAAAAAGCCGAGAAATATAAGTTACTCCGTCCAGTATGAGCTGCGCGTGCCGGTGGATATCGATCTCGATCTGGAGACAGTTAACGGCGCGATCGAAATCGCCGAAATTGATGGGGAAGTGACTGCGGAGACGACTAACGGGAAGATCTCTTGCGAGAATGTGGACGGTTCGATGGAGCTTTCCACGACTAACGGATCCATTCTTTGTGAAGATGTGTCGGGACATCTCAGCGCCGACACCACGAACGGGAGCATCGAGGCTGTCTATACCAGTCCCACGCTGCCTCAAGACGGGATCCGTTGTGAGACAGTCAACGGCAGTGTCGAGTTGTCTCTGCCCGAGGGCGCATCCTTTGAACTGGATGTCAGTACAGTGAACGGCAAGATCCGAACCGAGTTTCCGGTAACCGTCCAAGGGGAAATCTCGCGCAAACACCTGCGAGGGACCGTCGGCGACGGGGGGCCTCCGGTGTCGCTCGAAACGGTCAACGGGTCGATCACTGTGGATCGGTTGTAGATTGATTCTTCCTCGTCGGATCTCTTTTGCTGGCCATTCCCGAGAAGCGCGAGTTCCGGTTCACGCCCCGAAACCGATCGGGGTCGTACCAAAGGCTCATGATTTGGGAATAATCTGATCCTTGTACTGGAGCTGGAAGAGCCGGTAGTAAATGCCGCCCGTCGCCAGCAATTCATTGTGGGTGCCGCGTTCGCGGATTCGGCCCTTGTGCAAAACCAGGATCTGGTCGACGCTTTGGACTGTGCTCAGCCGGTGGGCGATGATGATGGAAGTTCGGCGGCGCAGGATCTTCAGAATCGCTTCCTGGATGAGCTTTTCGGTCTCGGTGTCGACGCTTGAGGTCGCTTCATCGAGGACTAAGACGTCGGGGTCAAACGCCAAACAGCGAGCGAAAGAAAGAAGCTGACGCTCACCGACAGATAGGGTGCTGCCGCGCTCCGCCACTGCGTGGTTGAAATTTTCGGGAAGTTTCTCGATGAATTTGATGGCGTTTACATAAGAGGCCGCCTCGCGCATCTCGTTGTGGGTGATGGATTCATCCCCGAGCCGGATATTATGATCGATCGTCCCCGAAAAGAGGAAGACATCCTGGAGAACCACGCCGATGCGGCGGCGAAGTTCCTGCTGGTTGAATTGTCGGATATCGACCCCGTCGATCAAGATTTGGCCTCGCTGTGGATCGTAGAAACGACACAGCAGGTTGATTACGGTCGTCTTTCCGCCGCCTGTGGGCCCGACGATGGCGTAGCTCTGCCCGGCTGGGATTCGGAACGAAACGTCCTTGAGCACCCATTCCGGCTCCTCCTTCTCTCCCCCTGATCCGCCATTTCGAGAGGAATCAGGATAAGCGAACCAGACGTTGCGGAATTCGACCGCCTCTCTAACTCCCGTGAACGGCACCGTTTCGGCTGCATCCTGGATTGCCGGTTCGGTATCCAGAATGTGAAAGACCCTTTCGGACGATGCCATGGCCGCCTGCATCAGATTGTACCGCTCGCTCAGCTCTCTGATCGGCCAGTAGAATCGCCGCGCATAAAGCACGAAGAGAATCACCAGACCGACTGTTACATCTTCCGACTCGGCGAAGACTTGCCGCCCACCGTAGAAAAGAATGATCCCGATACAAAGTGCCTCGATGAATCCGACCACCGGGTAATACGTCGCGTAGTACCGGATAGTTCGGAAGTACTCATTGCGAAAGTCGGCGTTCAATTCATCAAATTCCTCTGCGTTTTTCTCCTCACGGCTGAAAAGGTGGACGACCCGCATTCCGGCGATGCTTTCCTGCAGGTACGCGTTGATCCGGGCGAGTTTGCGCCGAATCTCCCGGTAGGATTCGCGGATATATTTCCGGAAGATATTGGTCGCAACCATTAAGAGGGGGACTGTAGTAAAGACCAGGAGGGCCATGACCAGGTGCTTCGCTAACAGGATAAACACAATCCCGATCAAAACCGCGACGCTGCCGGCCACCACCACCAGCGACCCTACCAGCTGGCTCAAGGTGTCAATGTCATGGGTGACCCGTGTCATGAGAGTTCCGACCGGATAACGGTCGAAAAACGAGAGGGCCATCTTCTGGATATGGCGGAATACTTGCATTCGCAAGTCGAAGACAACTTTCTGGCCCACATAGGCCGCCGTGTAAATCTGGCCGAACCGAGCAAGGAATCCCACCACGACAATTCCTATTGCTACCCACAGAACCCATACCAGCCGTTCCGGTTGAGCCTCCTTGATGACCTCGTCAACCACATATTCGGTGAGCAAGGGGAACGCGAGCTCCGCTCCGGTTGCCAACAACATCAGCGCCGTCGCCAGGGCGCTGGGAGCCACGTACGGGCGCACGTACCCCAGCAGCCGTTTCATCAACCGGGCATCGTAGGCCTTGCCCAAAACGTCATCGTAGAAATCCGCTGCCATCGCTAAGAAGACCTCACTTCCTCTTTTTCGAGGGCTTCCCGGAGGAGCTGATCCTGGTGCATCTGGGCGTATAGACCCCCCAGGGCCAGAAGCTGTTCATGGTTGCCTTCCTCCGCAATCCGGCCTTCGTCCAGCACAATGATGTTATCGCAGTCCTTCACCGTTGAAATCCGATGAGAGATCACAATAGTCGTTCGGTCCAGCATCTCTTCTTGCAGTTGTTCGAGGATCTCTTCCTCAGTTTGCGTATCAACGCTCGAGAGCGCATCGTCCAGGATCAGGATACGTGCTTCCATGAGCACTGCCCGCGAAAGCGTCGTACGCTGCTTCTGCCCTCCGGACAGGTTGACGCCTCGCTCGCCCAGCATCGTCTTGTACCGTTCCGGAAATTCCATGACGGTGTCGTGAATTCGGGAGACGGCCGCAGCATGAATCATCTGATTGTCTTCCGCTTCGGCCCGCCCATATTTGATGTTGTCCCCGATGGTTTTCGAAAAGAGAAAAGTGTCCTGGGGAACGCAGGCCACTCGCCTGCGCAGTTCCTCGACAGAGATATTCCGGACGTCGACACCGTCGATGAACAGTGTCTCCGGAGGCGGATCGTAGATCCGGGGGAGCAGGTTGACAAGAGTGCTTTTCCCCGATCCGGTCGCCCCAACGATTGCCAGGGAAGACCCGGCCGGGATCCGAAGATCGACCCTCTCCAATACTGCCGGCAGATCCGGCCCGTAACGAAAGGTAAGATTCTTGAACTCGATCTGGCCGGTCATCGAGGTCGTTCGTCCATCAGCAGACGAATGAAACTCCGGATCCGTGTCCATGATTTCGAGGATGCGGACCATGGAAGCGGCCCCCGTCTGCAGCCGATTCAGGACAAAGCCCAAGCTGATCATCGGCCACATGAGCATCCCCAGATAATTCAGGTAGGCGGCGAAGTCCCCAGGGGTGATGTCGCCGCTGATCGCCGCGTGTCCGCCGTACCAGAGGAGCAGGATGATTCCCGAGGAGCCGAACAGAGCCAGCATTGGGTAGAAGAGGGACTCCAGCCTGGCCATTGAAAGCCCGAGTTCAAAATTCTTCCAGCTCAACTCCTCGAACTCCCGGATCTCGTTGTCCTCCCTGGCATAAGCCTTGACGACGCGGATGCCCGCAAAGTCCTCCTGTGCCTTATTGCTGAGCTCGCTGAAGGCTTCCTGAGTTCGTCGGAAGCGATCGTGGATGGCCCGCCTGGCCAGGTAGGTGGCGGCGCCCAGCGCGAGGAGCGGCAGAAGGACCAGGAACGATAATCCCACGTCCATCTGGACCATGGAGATCATGGCCAAAGGAAGAAGAACAATATTGTTCGCGGAGTACAGCATGGCCGGGCCCAGCATATTCCGGACAGCCGCGATATCGTTCGTAGCGCGGGCCATCAGGTCGCCCGTCATGTGCCGATGGTAAAACGAGGCAGTGAGCTTTTGAAGGTGCTCGAAGAAGTCCTTCCGCAGTTCGTATTCCACCTCGCGGGAAGAATTTATGATCTTGCGTCGGCTGATGTAGCTGAAAAACCCTTCCACGGCGGCGGCGGCGAGGTAGGCTCCGATCCAAAACAGGAGGCGTGAGTAACCGAGGCGTTGGTCGATCGCGTCCATGGCGACACCAACGATACGGGGCCGCGTGACCATCATCACATTCCCGCAAATAACTGCGAGAGCGCCCAGGATCAACGCTTGCCGGTGGTGGAAGAGATACTTCCTCAGTCGGAGCAGGCTGGAAATAGGAGGACTCCTTATCTAAATCCCGGCTGTCGTCCGGCCAGAGAAACACCTTGCCTTAAAAGGCGGCCGGAAGCGACTTGGTTCGATGACGGATTGACTGCTATGCGGCCTCAACGGGAAAGGCTTGGGGAAGTATCTCGCGAACGCATTCGAGTAGTTCCTGAACGCGGAACGGTTTGGCGAGAAACCCATCCGCCCCAAGGTGTTGGGCCCTTTGAGCCGTTCGGGTATCGGTCTTTGCGGTCATCATACAAACTTTAACGCCCGCCAGGGACGAATTATCCTTTATCTTATGGCAAACCGAGAAACCGTCAATTTCGGGCATCGCGATATCCAGGAGAACCAGCCCCACAGAACCATTCCGAGCCAGCACCTCCAGCGCCTCTGCTCCCTTTGCGACGCATATCGCTGCAATGCCGGCGGTCTGGAGTGCGCGGTCGACGTAGTCAAGGACCTCCTGGTCGTCGTCAACCACAAGAATCGACGTGCGGTCCTTTTCTTCTCCGTGAGGTTGTTCCAGACAACAACCCTTGATCGCGCCAAGGAGGCCTGTTGCCGTCGAGCCTCTGGGAACGCGGGCCGCGAAGGGGAAACTCGCCTGCCTCAGCCCATCCCCGGGATCTTCTATTGTTGTCGATTCGATAAGAACAATCGGAATCCGGATTCCCGCCGTTTCCAGCTCCAGGAGGCCGCCCGCTCCGTTTTGCAACGCCGCGGACTCGGTAACTATACAGTCCGGATGATGGCGGCGCGCCAGTTGAACCGCCTCGGGGGAAGGAACTGCCTCCATGACGTTTAAGCCGCCTTCTTCGAGCTGGCGCTTCAGTTGAAACGAGAGTTCTCGGTCCTGAACCACGAGTTCGATGAGAAGCCTCACCCCGGACGAGGCATAAGCGGGCAGGGTCGGCGACTCCAAATCCAGAGTTTCTGCAAGAGGGAGAGAAAACAAAAAGGTGGAACCCTCCCCCGGTTCACTCCGTACGGTAATATTACTTCCATGGAGTCTGACGATATCCTGGGCAATCGCCAATCCAATCCCGGTCCCTCCATAACGCCGAGTTGACGAGTCGTCGACCTGGTAGAACCGAGAGAAGATTTTATTTTGCGCTTCCTCGGGAATGCCGATCCCGGTGTCTGTCACTGAAATGTTAACCGAGTCCTCGTGCGATACCTGAAACTTGGCAACCACCTCTCCCCCGGGACGATTGAATTTAATCCCGTTTGACAGGAGATTGGTGAATACCTGCCCAATCTTTCCTAGGTCCCCACGTACATACAGGGGCTTTTTGGGAGAAGCAAGCTCCAGCCGGACTTCGCTCAACTCCGCTTGAGGACGGACCGTATTCATTGATCCCTCCACAACCCGGTTCAAATCGAAGGTTTCGAACGAAGGCCTGCTTTTTCCTTCGTGGAGTCTGGAGAAGTCCAATAGATTATCGATCAATGCAACCAGTTTTTCGGCGTTTTTCAGTGAGATGCTCAGATAATCCAGTTGATCTTCGGATGCCAACCCAACTCGGCCGCTAAGGATCATGTCCGTATAACCAATGATCGACACCAGCGGCGTCCGCAGTTCATGGGAAACGTTGGAGAGAAGGTTCGTCTTCATTTGGTCGAGCCCTTGCAGCTCGATGTTTGCCTCCTCCAACTTCTCCCGAGCCGACTCTACTTCCTCGAACGATTTATGTAACGTCTCGAAGAGGCGGGCATTCTCGACGGCAACAGCCACCTGGCCTCCAATCTGGGCCAGCACCCCCAAGTCTCTCTCGGTAAAGGCGCCCGGCTTGAAGCAGCCCAGCTCGAACGTTCCCAGGATACGATCGCGCACCCACAAAGGAACACCGATCCAGGAGCGAATCTCCGGATCGTGGAAACGCCCCAGAATCGCAGGAGTATCTTCGGCTTCCCGGTCTTCGATCAGAAGGGAACGGCCCTGCTCGATCACGAGGCGACTTGCCGGTGCTTCTTCGACCTCAAATGACCGCTGGTCGGCGGTCTCCCCGTTTGTCTCAAGAGTCAGGGTGTGGCGTTCGAGAAGTTTACCCGTCACATCGAGCAGGCAAATCGCGGCGTAGTCGAACTTGATCAAACGTTTTAATTCGCCCGCGATATTTCGATAGACTTCCGATGAGTCCAGGGTTGAATTGATGACCTTGGTGATTTCGTTGATAACCGCCAGCCGCTGAGCCTTCTCTCTGGTTTCCGCTTCCAGCATTACGCGGTCGGTCACATCCCAGAAAACCCCCTCGATTCCCTCGGGAGATCCGTCGGTCGCCTGGATCTTGTTAATAGAAGTGGACGTGCAAATGGGCTGTTTGTCCGCCCGCTGCATCCAGCATTGGTACTTCTCGACGAAACCCTTCTCGTCCAGTTCCTTCCACACCCGATCATAGTCGTGGACGTTCCGATAGAGCTGTCGGTAGTTCATCCCAATCATCTGCTCCGGAGAATCGTAGCCAAAGGTCTCGGCTGCAGCTCTATTGGCAAAGGTGATCTGGCCGGAGCTATCCAGCTGGAATATCCCTTCGCGCATCGATGTGACCAATTCCCTGTATTTCTTTTCCGACTCTCCAAGGCGCAGAAGGGTCGTTTTGAGCTCCTTGGCCATGTTGTTGAACGAGAGAGCCAAAGCCTCGATTTCATCCCCGGTGTCGATCTTCAGCTTCAGGTCCAGGTCGCCCTGGCGGATCTGCTTCACTCCCTCGCTGAGGAGTCCGACCGGTTTGACCACGTGGTGGTGGATTCGATAATAGGCGAGCAGGCAGAAAATCGCGAAGACACTGAAACCGAGGGAGATCAGGACGAAAAGATACATCGGCATCATTCCGCCGATGGGCGTATTGAGGGACCCCCCGGGGGTGACGGTCTTCCAGACGACGATGGCCGCCATGACAAACAAGGCGGCCATCGGCGCCAGACCAACCCCCAAGACCCATCGCATGATCTTCCTCTGGACGCTGAGGGGTTGTTTAGAGCTTTTGAGCATCCTCGGCCTCCCAAAATTGCCACAAACCTAGACGGACGAAGCCGCGAGTCAGTGCCGTCCCAAGCCTTCGAGGTCTGATTCAGCCGATTCAGCTATATGGTAGCATTGTTCAAACGGAGACTCAAATCGCCGCGAGAGTTCCGTTCACCTTTTCAAGGAGATCTTCCACCTTGAACGGCTTGGCGATGTAGTCTGTCACGCCGGATTCCCGAATCCGTTTGACCTCTTCCTTTTTTGTCAGACAAGTCACCGCGATGATGGGAATGTCCTGAGTTTTCTCGTTCGATTTGAGCGCTTTGCATACCTCGAAGCCATCCAATTCCGGCATTAGAAAATCCAGAAGGACAATATCCGGCGATTCCTGAGCTGCCGCAATCCCGGCCTCCGTGGGGCTGGACACCGCATGAACCGTGAAATTCTCTTGTTCCAGAATGCGCGTCATCATCTTCAAGGCATCCGGGTCATCATCCACGATGAGCACTTTCCGCGTCTTGTCAGCGGGGATCATATTAAACCGACGACGGAACGCCTCCAAATCACTCTTCAGAATGCGATAATGGCCTCCCGGCGTACGGCAAGCCTGGATCAATCCCTGCTTGATCCAGTTCTTGATGCTGTGGTGACTGACGTGACAGATCTTCGCTGCTTGAAATGTTGTGTAAGCTCTTTCTTCGGGCATTTAAAAGGGCCCCCTTTCTAATTCGCCTCCGCCTCAACGGTTCTGTTGACTCGATCTTATCCCTTGGCACTTCTCTGGGTACCGGACCGAATCTGGCTCAATTCCCTTCCGAGCCGGGCCAACTTCTTCGGGTTATCCTCGGCCAGCGCCCGGAAGATCTTGACGACCGCCCGCAAAGACGGTCCCAGTAAAATCCAGCCCGCGCCGCATAGCCCCGACAAAATAATCAGCGACTCATGACGAGCCGGAATTTTGAATGAAGCCAGGAAAAACACAACGGCAAGCGCCGCCAAGCCGTCAGGACCCACCAGGCGGACCGCCGCCCGGGCAGCCAACTTACCGAGTGCTGTTCCCGCAGGTTGCTCTTTCACCTCCCCCCCAAACGATCGTTCACGAACAATATCCGCCAATTTCAAGAAGAGTTGATCCATCGCCCATTTGGCCCCGCAAATCGCGCAGGCCAACCAGAGCTGTTTGAAATAGCTTTGCGAGACCATGGCTCCTACGCCCGAGGCAATGGCAAGAATAAGCCACATCTCGCGACGAACATCATTGAATATGCCTCCGAGTTGGAATCCCGGGAAGAATTCCGCCTTTGAAGCCGCTCGCACCCCTGCTCCACAGCGAGGACAGAACACATAAGCGGGTTCCAATGCCCCTCCGCATCGAAAGCACAGCAAGCTGCCTCCCTCTTCCCCGCGGTCCCGGGCAGAAGTTCCTCGTGATTCTCCGATTGCAGGGGCGCCCGTTTCCGCGCCCTTCTCGCCGGAGAACCAGTCGGATAAAGCGTTCGATGCCACCTGGAGCTCGAGGGCGACTTTGGCCGCTTCAGGACTGCGGTCTATCTCCGCCACGATTTCCGAGGCTTCATCGAGAGTCATCTCGTCGTCGAGATAGCGCGAGATTCTTTCTTCCAGAATCTCTTCTCTTTCAGGCTGTGAATCCATCGAGTACGCTAAGTCCTTTTCCTCTTCCTCACAGGAATCCTCTGTCTTTTAACGCTTTCGCAACCTTCTTCTTGCAGCGATATATCCTTGAAGAGACTGTGCTGACGGGCATCTCCTTCAATTCCGCGATCTCACGGTATTTCAGTCTCTCCAGGAAATACATCCTGAGGATTTGTTCGTCCTCTTCTGATAACTCCCGGAGGGCGCTCTCCACGCCTCTTTTTCTCTCCTCGAATTCGGGATCCGGGCTCGGATTGTCTCCGTAGCCGGCGCGTTCCTCAGTAACAGCGGCCGTATCATGGCGCATCATCACGTGCTGTCTTCTCGCCAGGTCAATCGCCTTATTGGCGGCGATTACGCCCAGCCAGGATTTCAGATGACGCCGGTTTCGAAGGCCCCTCAAGGCCCGCATGTCATTCTTGAGGAGAAGGTGAAACACCTCCTGGCAGATGTCTTCTGCCTCCCGCATCGTGTAGTGGTCGCAATAGGCGGCCAGCTTCTTCCGGATGGCGCCCATAACCGTCGGTCGGTATCTGCGAACGAGTTCAGTCCACGCTTGGTCGTCCCGCTCGAGGCAACTTGTCACCAACACCTCATCCGAGGCACTGTCGACACTTGTCTCGATGGAACCCTCCACTTCAACCGAATCAGGGAGGCTGTGGTCAATGTCTTCTTCGAGCATATTCTCCTGAATTCGCTGAACGTCCCTAATCCGAGAAAAACTGGGGTTCACAAATGGAGATTCGCACGTGTTTTCAGGGTTTTCCCGAGATCTCTATTTTACTCTCATGTTCAACAACGGCATTTTATCATATTTATCAGAAGATGGCAACACTCTTTTGAGGCCGTCTAAGGGAATCCTCCTGGCGATCTCAGGGATTCCCTGATTTCTATATCCTAAAAGGTTTTTTGCCCGTCTTATCACGTGCAGCTGGCCGCGGGTTGTCTGCGGAGGGGAGGACTATCCTGCTGATGTTTCCGTCGCTGAAGGCGAGGGATTGGAAATCGAGAATGCGGGAAGACGTCTTCCTTTATGGGAAGGGTCATTTGAAATGTGGGATGAAATCGGACTGAATTCGTCGAGAATCAGGGGACCCAAGCACGCACTATGTTACCGTCACCTGTAATCTGATACTTCTCGGCGCGGTGAGGCACGAGAACCGTCTGGCCGGCTTTCCAGTCGATCGATCCCCCCTGCGAACAAACTTCGCCGCCGCCTTCGATTCCCATCAAGATCTCGAACGAGTCCTCCATTGATACGTCGAAGCTTCCCGCCACGCAAACCTTTTCTATGACGAAGTATTCACACTCAGCCAGGCGTGTCGTAGTGGGGAGAGTTCTTCGGATCTGGATCGCGTCGGGAAGATTCAAATCGGGGCGAGTAGAACATATCGCTTGTTCGACATGAAGGGGACGCTTTTCCCCCGAAGAATCGACGCGATCATAATCGTAAACGCGGTAGGTGACGTCGGAGTTCTGTTGGATTTCCGCGAGCAGGATGCCTCGACCAATGGCATGAACCGTTCCTGCCGGAAGGAAGACACAGTCCCCTGCCTGCACTTCGACATAATTGAGCAGATCCTGGACTTGCGGCCCTGAGTACAGCTCTTCGAGGTCTTCCGATTCGATCTTCTGACGGAAACCGATGACAAGCCGGGCGCCGGGCTCCGCATCCAGGATATACCAGCATTCCGTCTTGCCGGGATCCGTTTCGCCCAGTTCCTTCGCGAGAGCGTCATCCGGGTGAACCTGGACCGAAAGATCGTCCTGGGCGTGGATAAACTTGACGAGAAGCGGAAATCGATTCGGATATCGCCGCGCCAATCTCTCCCCAAGCAACGAGACCGCGTGTTCCCTCATCAGATCTCCCAGGGTCTTTCCCTCATGTGGGCCGGAGACGACCTTCGATGTATCGCCCTCCCGATGGGAGATCTCCCAGCTTTCCCCAACGGGGGCGTCGGGCGGAGCATCCTTTCCCAAAACCTCCCGGAGTTTTCCTCCGCCCCAGATTTTCTCTTTCAAAATTGGCTGAAAGCTTATCGGTTGATTAAGATTTCGTTCCATGGTTATTTTGGACTCTTTCTTTCTCGGCGACTTCTTCCACCGAACTCTTCTTGAACTTCATAATCGAAAAATCCAAGGTCAACATGCATATGAAACCCATGAGGATGACCGGCAAGAACTGCACCGCGTGTAAGAGTAATGAAAAGGCGGTAGCTTGATCCCCCGCCACGGCGGAATTGGCAATCATCAGGCCCGCAACAGTGAAGACCTCAAATGTTCCCACGAATCCCGGCGCATTGGGAACACTCAGTCCCACGCAAAGAATCACTTCGACAATCAGGGCCGTGCCGACCGGCATCTCGACATTGAACGGATACCCTTGTACAAGAGGAAAAACACTCGCAATCACAAATCCCCATACGAGAAGCGTGGCCAACGATGTCCAGAGGATAGACTTCCAATTGCCCAATATCTTCAACCCTTCCACGAATGACAAAAGCAAGTCGCTTACCTTTTTCGCCAATCGTTCCGAAATGGGAGCCAGCAGTTTATTGAGAATCCGCTGTGACCGATCCGGCGCCCGGTAAAGCAGGACCAGAAACGATAGGAGGGCGAGAAAGAACACCACGGCCGATATTGCAATTCCGTTCAGCCAGGATTGGTCGATATTCAGTGGCCCTATCTGGATAGGATCTTCGATTCGCACGACAAACAGCATGGCGATTATCATAAGAACCAGCACCATGATGTCGAAAACCCGCGCCATGACGACCGTAGCCAGCGATCGGGTAAAGGCGATGTCCTCCCTTTTCGCCAACACGTAAGCCCGCACAAACTCGCCCATGCGGGCCGGCAAAACCGCATTGGCAAAAAAACCGACCATCGTTGCAATCACCAGGCTGGAAAATCGGACCGGGACGACACTTCGGACGATAAATCCCCAACGCACCGCGCGGAAGAAATAGCTCCATGAGATGATAAAGGCCGAGAGCAAGGAAGCGGCCAGGCTGACCTGGCGAAAATCCTGCCAGGCCACCCCCAATTTCTTGACGACCAAGAACAAGCACAGAACGCCGAGGATCGGTCCGATCCACTTTTTTGTTTTTCCCAGGACGATTTTCATGTTTGTTTTGGAGCGCACATCAAAGGCGGGTTCCGTACGGCGGGAGTATAGTGCAGTGTCCGGGGGAAGTCAAAAGGCGGCGGTCCGAATCTTTCAATGATGCCGGGATACCGCTGACAGTGCCGATCTTGATCTTGGATCCAGCCTTCAATAGGAGGTCTTTTCCTTGAACCAGGCAATGATTCGTTGTAGACCTTCTTCAGTGTGCACGGCCGGTTCGTAGCTGAGGTATTTCCTCGCGGCGTCGATTGAAGCCAATGAATGGCGAATGTCTCCTGGGCGGGAATCAATGTGCTCTGGATTGAGCCTGCAGCCGAGATCCTCTTCGATACATCGAAGGACCTCATTCACCGTCGTAGCCCGATTGCATGCGATATTGAAGGTCTTGCCCAGGGCCTCCTTCGGCGCTTTGACAGCCGCCATATTGGCTTGGACGATATTCTCAATGTAGCAAAAGTCCCTGGATTGTTCCCCGTTGCCATGAACGATCGGTCGCCGCCCGTCCAGGGCCGCCAGGACAAACAGGGGAATAACCGCAGCGTACTGCGAATCAGGATCCTGGCGTGGGCCGAAAACATTGAAGTATCTCAGGCTGACCGTTTCCAGGCCGTAGATTTCATAGAAGATCCGCACATAGGATTCCGCCGCCATCTTCCCGACCGCATAGGGTGACTTCGGGCGGGGAAACATATCCTCTTTCTTGGGGAGTTCGGTCATATCCCCGTAGATAGATGATGATGAAGCGAAAACAAATCGCTTGACCCCGGCGTCTCTTGCGGCCTTCAACACCTGAAGTGTCCCGTCCACATTGACCCGGCTTGTTCTCAAAGGAAAGGCGATCGAACGCGGAATGGAAGGGAGAGCCGCTTGGTGGAGACAATAATCCACCCCCTTCATTACCTCCTTCACCAACTCGGGGTCACAGACACAGCCCCGGACAAGTTCTACCCGGTCGACGAATGACTGGATATTCTCCCGGCTTCCGGTCGAGAAGTCATCCAGGATCCGGACATTCTCGCCCTGTTGAACGAGGTATTCGGCGATGGCCGACCCGATAAAGCCGGCCCCTCCCGTGACCAAATAGAGAGACATTTTCGTAAATTCTCGCAACTCCTTGCCAACTATACGCTTAGGGGATTCTATCCGGTTCTCCTCTTATTGTCAATTTCGAACCTAATATCCATCCGCGCTTGAAGGGCTCACCTATTCATGGTAAAATTCCCGAAAATTTGCCCAACATAAAATCTGGCCTAAAACATGAAGTCGATAATCCCGAACTTCATTGTATCAACCAGGGGACAAGGCTCACATGCGTGCTCGTAAGCAATGGACGCTTATTTTAGTTCCCAATGATGAGTGTTCGACACGAAGGTTTCGCCTGACGCGATGGCATGTTCGCACAGTGACATTCCTGCTCGGGGGACTGTTAGTGGCGAGCGTAGGCCTCGGAGTCTCCACCGCCGTCCTTTGGGAGAAAAGGAACGAAAATTCCCAGGAGCTTGTAAACAGGGCGAACACGATCCGGGATTTGACGAGCACGAAATCCGGGTTAGAGGACACGGTATTAGATCAGAATCTCAGCATCGAAACCTTGGGCGCCCAGGTTGACGAGCTTGAGCAGCTCGAGGATAGAGCGCGATCACTCACAAAGACGGTGGCACCCGGATCAGAGGAAGAACTGGACGGGAAAGGAGGGCCCGAGGTTCCCGGTACGGACGCGCTGAGTATCTCCCTGAGTCAGCCTGAAGGATATGTCCCGCAGGCGAACGTGGAGGAAGTGTTCACCGCTATTCAGAGAACCCGCACAAAACTGGCGAAGCTTATTGCCGACTTGGAGAAGGAAGTCCATCGGATTGATCACACCCCGTCTGTTTGGCCGGTTACCGATCCCGACAGATCGATTTCGTCGAGATACGGGTATCGGAAGGATCCGATAACGGGCAAAAGGGTGTTCCACTCTGCAATCGACATTGTGGCCGGCTTTGGGTCGCCTATTGTAGCGGCAGCCGACGGAAAGGTTGTGAAAGCCGGGACCGACGGATCCTACGGCCTGAGGGTAGTCCTCGACCACGGTTACGGATTCAAGACCCTATACGCGCACAACACCAAGATCCTCGTTCAGCTGGGGCAAGAGGTCGAGAAAGGGGATGAGATCGCCAAGCTCGGCTCGACCGGTCGAACCACTGGAGCTCATCTGCATTACGAGGTTCACCGGGATGGAAAGCTCGTGAATCCCCAGGATTTTCAATCCTTCCCAAAACGATAGGTGCTGATGTGGCTATTGGAAAAGAAAAGAGAAAGAAAAGGGACCTGCAAAAGGTCGACACATTCATCGGCCCGGGCAGTTACTTCAAGGGCGACATCCGTTCAGACCACAGCATTCGCGTTGAAGGCGTTCTTGAGGGAACCATCACAGGCGAAGGAAACGTTTCCATCGGCGAAAAAGGCCGGGTGGAGGGTTCGATCAAGGGGAGAACTATCATGGCCGGAGGCGAGATCCGCGGGAATGTTACGGCGGACGAGGTGGTTGAGTTGCTCCATACAGGCCGTGTTTTTGGAGATATTTCCACTCCTAAGCTAATCGTTGCCGAGGGAGTCATATTCGAGGGAAATTGCAATATGAGCAGCAACCGGCGTCAAGGAGTGGAAAAGAAACCCGACCCGCTCGTCAACTACGCCAGGAGAACATCCCAACCTGCTTCCCCTTCCGTCAAACCTGTGACCCGTTGAGCCTCTAATTCCTCTACCTTGACTGATTCACGCTCTGTTGCTCAGAATTGTGTGGGAGTTTTGTCTCTGATGGGTGTCCATTTCGCCGGGATTCAATATGAACAGTGATTCTCCATCCAACCGTCTTGTAATTGCCGCTATGAGCGGTGGCGTCGACAGTGCTGTGGCCGCGGCCCTGTTGCTGGAACAGGGATACGACGTTATCGGCGTCACAATGAAGATGCACGATCGGCCTATGGATCCGAACCTGGACGACCGTCACCGGGGATGCTGCACTCTCGATGCAGCATCGGATGCCCGCCGGGTGGCCGCCATCCTCGGCATTCCCCACTATGTGGTGAACTTCACCGAGGCCTTCGAACGGGAAATTATCGACAATTTCACCCATGAATATCTCTCCGGCCGGACTCCCAATCCATGTATCCGGTGCAACACGTTTGTCAAATTCGGGGCGCTGCAAGAAAGAGCGACGGTTTTTGGCGCCGACCTCGTTGCTTCAGGTCATTATGCGCAAGTCCATCACGATACCGAACAAGACCGATGGGCACTCAAGAGGGGGGCGGATCCTAAGAAGGATCAGAGCTACGCCCTGTATGGGCTCTCGCAAGAGCAGCTCAGCCGGACGCTATTCCCCCTTGGGCGGCTGGCGAAAGAAGAGACCCGGGCTCGGGCAAGGGAGCTGGGCCTTCGTGTGGCCAACAAACCCGACAGCCAGGAGATCTGCTTCATCCCGCGAAATAACTATCGGGAGTTCCTGCAGCAGGAGGCGGACGGGGCGATTCGCCCGGGGCCGATTCTGACGAAGGAGGGTCGCCAGGTGGGCGCCCATCAGGGACTCCCTCTTTACACGATCGGTCAGCGGAGAGGGCTCGGGATTTCCTGGACGGAGCGTCTCTACGTCACCGATCTGGACTCGGCCCGAAACGCGCTCATTGTGGGGAGGGGAGAAAATCTGGAGGTCCAATCCTTTACAGTCACCGAGATCAATTGGGTAGCCATTGCATCTCCCGCCGAGCCCATCTCCTGCCAGGTCAAGATTCGATACAAGCATGAGGCTGCGCCGGCAGTTGTCACGCCGAACGGATCCGATCGGGCCTCCGTTCGTTTCGATCCGCCGCAGCGTGCGGTCACGCCCGGCCAGGCGGCGGTGTTCTATTCGGGGGATGTCGTCCTGGGCGGAGGAGTCATAGCGGAAGTCTGCAAGGCCAATGAGACAAGAACTGCGACGAACCCGTCCTGAGCCCGTCGACAGTATCCCCACTTCTCGATTTTCAAAACAACTAAAGAATGTTGAAAGGCTTTGGGCAGGAAAGGCCGGCTACAACTCTATCTGAGTTGTCTCGCCGTTTAGTGTCCGGTCGGCTATCCCGCACGTAGAAGTGTATTCCAGCAGGGCATTGTCACCCCCGCTGGTGAGACTCACCGACCCGCTCGTTGGGAACTCGCAGGGAATATCGGGATCGAAGGTCACATCGCTTATCTCGAATGAGGTCACACCGATTCCCAAATGGGCGACCATCCCGCTTCCGTTGATGACTGTCTCGGTGCCCGCCTGAGTCACGGTCTCTCTGACACTGTAGTTGGTCAACGAATAGAGAGCCTGTGTGTCGCCTCGCCGAATTGCCAACGTGCTCGCCACACCATTCACGTCCGGCTGACCGTTGTCCTCGACCGTGAACAGGGTGGTGTCCCCCATCACGTCGATGGCGATAAGGAGATCACGTGCGTCGATTTCAATCGTCCCTCCCATCGAGTCCGACAGGACAGCCTCGCCGTTGACCAGAAGCTCCGTATTGGTGAGGGTGACTTCGGTTTCCTGGATGGTAAAGTTCGTGTAATCCAAATCCGCCAGAACGTTGTCCGCGTCGTCAGTAATTGAGAAACTTCCGTCCAATGTCAACGTGGAGGTCCCAGCCTGCTGATCGACCTCGAAACTCGCCAGAGCCTGGTTTGCCGCAATGTTGAGAGTTTGCGCTCCGACAGTCAATTGCACGTTTCCATCGATAATCAGGGAGTTCGGGTCAGGCGTCAGGAAGTCCATCGACCCATCCAGACCCACACCATTGACCAACAGACCATTGAAATCGAAGGTGATTCCGGACTCGCCGATTATCATTACCATCGAACCGCTGTTTCCCGCACAGTCCGCCCCGAAATCCACTGTCAGGGTTCCGGCAAGAGGAATGAATGAAAGGTCACTTAAGTCTACTGCCGGACATTGCTGGTAATAAACGCTTGTATTCAGATGTTTTTCCAACTCACTGAGTGCCTCTGCTCGCCTGCCGGCTATACCCGCCATTTTTCCGCCAAAATCTGAAGGGATCAGATCACGGAGATTCACGGTACCAGGCGGAACCGCTGCGTCCACCACATCCTGGGCCGCGTCAATGATCTCTTCAGGCACTTCATCGATCGGAATGTCGATAAGGTTTTGGAAATCCTCCGGATCCAGTTCCTCCCCTTTGAGGAGCGCATCGAGGAAGGCATTGACATTATTGCCGGTAATCTCGGCCGGGATGCCGAAGAGTTGTGTGCCAAAATTTAGGATACCTGCAATGATGTCCTGAGGGGGGGGCAGGCAGGCTGTCGTGATAAAAGCCAGAAAAATAGCGACTGACTTGAGGGATTTTGAATTAATGCCGCGTCGAATCATTCGCTTTTCAAGTGGTTCTTTCAGTGAATATATCCAATGTCAGCCGTTTCTTCTTGATCGGCAGCGTATACTCCATTTTACCCCTAATCCGCTTTTGATGCAACCCATTTGGAGGTAAGCCTTTGGTTAGAAATCGGTTTGATTCGGCGCAGCCTCGTTGCGCGATTTACTGGAACCTTGTGCTGCTCTGGTAACTTCTACTAGAATTCAGCCGAGGATTCGCGCCCTCGAGCGATAACGCCAATGCATTCTGACGGACCCACCTCATATCTCGGTCTCAAGCTCCTTCTCGCGCTGTTCCTTGTTTTACTGAACGGCTTTTTCGTGGCGGCGGAGTTTGCCATCGTCAAAGTCCGGGCCACGCGCGTTGAAGAGCTCGTTCGGTCCGGGGCTCGCGGTGCGAAGATAACGCAGCGGGCCCTCAAGGACATGAACGCGTACCTCTCGGCGTGTCAGGTCGGCATCACTATAGCCAGCCTGGGTCTCGGCTGGATTGGCGAACCCGTTCTCGCGAGCTGGCTCCGGCCGTTCTTCGAACAGTTCACCACCAATTCGGAATTCTTTACTCACGGGGTAGCGACGGCTGTTTCATTGGGAATTGCGTTCGGCATCATTACTTTCATGCATATTGTGGTGGGGGAAATGGCCCCCAAGGCGCTCGCCGTGGTCCGGCCTGAACAAGTGGCCGTGTGGACGACCCGACCCACACTCTGGTTCTACTGGTCCCTCTATCCCGCTATCTGGCTCCTGAATTCCTCGGCGAACGGGTTGCTGAAGCTGCTCGGTTTGAATATGGACGAATTGCACGAGCCCGGTCACACCGAGGAGGAGCTCCGGATGATCCTGGCCGCGTCCCTGCGCCACGGTGTGATCGATCAGACGGAATTGGAACTGACCAGCCGCGTCTTCGAGTTCACGGACAAAAGTGTCGCCGACATCATGGTTCCCCGCGTCGAGATGACCTATGTCTCCACTCAGAAACCTCTCAAAGAAAACACTGAGATTGCCGTACGGTCCGGGCACACGCGGTTTCCGCTCGTCGACGAAACGATCGATCGGGTCGAGGGCATGGTCCACATCAAAGACCTGCTGCTCTTGGGAAATGAAAAGCCTGCGGATATCCTCTCCATCCGGCGCGAGATCGCATTCGTTCCCGAAACCAAGCCCATTCACGAGATCCTCCGGGAGTTCCAAGCCAGCCGCCAGCATTTGGCAATCGTGGTCAATGAATATGGCGGCGTGTCGGGAATTGTGACTCTGGAAGATGTGATCGAAGAGCTCGTGGGCGAAATCCAGGACGAATTTGACCACGAACGGCCTCGCATTATGAAATTGGGAGAGGGGCAGTTCGACGTTGACGGCCAGATCGCTCTTGGGGACCTGGAGAGGGGAACCGGAATAGCCGTCAAGCCGGGCGACTACAAGACCGTCGGCGGATACATCATGGCCCACCTCGGCAGCGTCCCCCACGCCAACCAGAATATCTCCATCGGCCCCACCCAATTCACCGTCACCGAAATGGATGGCCACCGCATCGCCCGCGTCCGTGTGCAGCCCATTGAAGACAGCAGGGAAGAGCAGGGAGGCAAAGCAGAAACGGATTGAAGGAGGCGCCCGGTGGGGGGGGGAATAGGGCTGGGAAAAAATAGGACAGCGCGTCTCTAAAAAAAGCCTCCGAGAGTTCCGCAAGTTGCATGTACGGAGCCGAGATTAAAGGAGGCTCCGTTCACTGAAGGAAAGCAAGACCGAAGCCATGGGGATTTGTTCGTCGCGTGGTCTCCACGGACCAGCTTCTGAGCAAGCAACCACCTAATCGGGCTTTTCGCCAATATTCTCACCCGAGATAGCAAAGCCAGGGTGGAACCCATCACGGCACTATTCTTTCTTTTCCCGCCCATACATAACCCTTTATTGATTGACATTTCAGGTAAATATGGACTTTGTGTACGTAAAATACTTCAAGGTCAACAATCGCTGTTGAGTTTGCGCATGAATGTATGTAATGTAGTCCAATCCCGTGTGCGACGCCGTTTACGAGATTTCTCTGGGGGGAGGAGAGTCACCGATCTCTTCATATTTCACTTGAGATTTGTTGCTGACAATCCTTTTTGTTGTGGGAAAGTCAAACAAAGTCACGTTTGGCGCTTACGCGCCCTGTCTTCTCTCCTGATCTCCCTGAGCCTCCTCGCTGCGCTGGGACTCGGATGTCCCCCTCCCACGGACGATGGCGATGGACCGGATCCCGATCCCGTCGAACAGGCCGTATGGAGTGAGGCTTTTGACGCCTCCGGCGTCGGTGTGCTCTCGGCGGTGTGGGGATCGGGTCCGGACGATGTCTTTGTCGTGGGCGGGACGCGCGAACAGGGCGAGATCTATCACTATGACGGCTTGATCTGGCAGGCGATGAACGTACCGACGGTTCCGTTGCTGATCTGGGTGTTCGGGTTTGGCCCTGACGACGTATACGTCGTCGGTGAAGAGGGCGGCGTGTTGCATTACGACGGCCAGCGGTGGCGCAGCCTTCAAAGCGGAACGAACGAAGATTTGTGGGGCATCTGGGGGAGCGCGCCGGAGAACCTGTGGATCGTCGGCGGGGACACCGAAGAAGGTGACCCGGTCATTCTGCACTTTGACGGCCAGACCTTCACGCCTATGGTCTCTCCGCCCAACGACCGCAACGCTACCGCCCTGTTCAAAGTGTGGGGGATCGGGTCGACAGTCTTTGCTGTCGGTTCGAATGGCTTGATCATCGAGTACGACGGACAGGATTGGCTTCAGTTGCCGACCGGGGCCGCGGCCGACGATGATTTCGTCTCGCTGTGGGGTACGAGTGAGAACAACATCGTGGCCGTCGGCGGGCGATCGATCGGACGACTGTCGGTCTACGACGGTCAAAGCTGGACGACGCAAGGGCTGGCCCCTGTGCCCGGGCTGAATGCGGTATTCATGGTTGACGCGGATGAGGCGATCATCGGGGGTCTGAACGGTTACGCCGGCAGCTACGATCCATTCACCAACATACTCATGGATGAAAACGTGCCGACGAGTCAGACGGTTCACGGTATCTGGGGCGACGGTCAGGGCCGATTCTATGCCGTGGGCGGTCGCTTTTCCGAGCCCCTCAGCGGGCTCGCCCTTGTGCGCACGCTGGAAGAAGTCAACGGGGATCCGATTCCGCCCGTCGACGCGCCGCCCTTACTCCAACAGCTTGAAATCGGCCTCGCCAACGGCGAGCCGTACCGCCCGCTTGAAGACGGCGGGGAAATGCCTGTTTTTACCGGCTTCCAAGGCGGCTCCCATATCTTCGTGTCTCTCGAGCTGACCGGATTCCCCGCCGACGCGGTGGTGGACATCACCGTCGGTGGAAGACTTGTTGAAACAGGCCAAATCGTGATCATTCAACACACTTTCCGCGCAAATTCTATCGAGGTCGAGCCTGGTGTGAACCAGATCCTCGATTTGTTTGTCTTCCTCGACGCGTGGCTTGAGGACGTGGTAGACCGTGAAGGCATTCTGTTGTTCGAGGTGGTCAGCATTGATGATCCAAGCCTCGTGGCCATCGCCGACCTCCGCGTCGTGTTTGTGGACGCATAGGGGAATTGATTGATCCTTGAGGACCAATGATCCACCTGTTGAGGGCGGCACGGTTGTGAGGTTGCCCAAGGAGTGGATTTTTTAGCTGGATAAATCAGATAAATAGGAGGAGATATATCTTATATATAGCCGTGGACTTTAACCCTTGGAGATCGGCCGATGCTCTCCAAACGCCAGAGCTGACTTGGGTCCCGGCACATGAGTTGCGTTGTCAGGAAATGCTTAACACCAACCGAAAGGGAAAAGAAATGCGACGAACACTGATCCTTTACTTGAGCACTGCGTTTCTGGCCGTCACGATGACGGGTTGTCCGTTTATTGTGCCGGATGGCGATAACGGTGACAAGCCCGTCGCCGAGGGCATCTTCGCGCCGATGGGCGACCCGATGCCGGCCGCAACCACGGACCAGCTCGCCACGTTCGAACGCGGCAAGGCGGTCTTCCTGAAACGGTTTGACCTAAGCGACGGGCTCGGACCGACCTTCAACGTCACCTTCTGCGGGGCGTGTCACGAACGGCCCACCATTGGCGGGAGCGCCGGTTTGTATCGCAATTTCTTCATCGCGGGGACGCTCACTGACGACGGCGCGTTCCTACTGGACGACGTCGGCGGCATCTTGCGCGTCCTCCATTACGGTTCCGACACCGCACGTCCCGCGGTCCCGGCCGATAGAAACGTGTTCGGTCAGCGCAATCCCATCCCGTTCTATGGCGCGGGCCTGTTGGCTGAGCTCAGCGATCAGGAGATTCGTTCCCGCGAGGATCCCGACGACGCGGACGGCGACGGGATCAGTGGCCGACCGAACTTCGATCGTGGGTTCGTCGGCCGGTTCGGACGCAAGGCGCAGGTGGTCTCGATCGAAGGGTTCATCCGCGGTCCGCTCTTCAATCACCTGGGGATCACGACCGACCCGCTGAGCGAGGCGCAACGGGCTCAATTGCCAGTGGACAGCTCGCTCGCGGCGAACAGCTTGTTCGCGGCTATTGGTCTTAATCAGGCAGCCGCGCCCGACGGGCCCACGACCGATGACGACGGCATTCCCGATCCCGAGCTGAGTACCGAAGACCTGTTCGATCTCGTCAGCTTTGCCATGCTGATGGCTGTCCCGGAGCTCGAAGATCCGACCGAGCAAAGCAAGAGCGGACGCCTGTTGTTTGATGACGCTGGCTGTTCCGACTGCCATGTGCCCCTGCTCGAAGGCCCCCGCGGGCTCTTCCCCGTCTATTCCGATCTGCTCCTTCACGACATGGGCGAAGACTTAGCCGACGGCATTGAGCAGGGCGACGCGTCCGGCTCGGAGTTCAGGACACAGCCGCTTGTGGGCCTGGCCGCGGTCGGTCCCTATTTGCACGACGGTCGCGCGGAGACGCTGGCCGAAGCCATCCTGGCTCACGGTGGTGAGGCCCAATCTGCGAGTGATTTATTCGCCGCACTGCAGCCTGACGATCAGGCCGACGTGGTCGAGTTCCTACTTTCGCTCGGAGGTCGAAGCCAGTTCTCGACGGGTCTGGTCCCACCCGACACTTCGATTCCACCGGTCGGTGAGTTCGGCGGACCGTTCCGTGATCTCTCGGCCGAAGAAACATTACAGTTCCTCAGCGGCCGGGAGGTTTTCGATCGCGACTTCGGCCATGCGACCGGCGTGGGGGCGCTGACCGGCGCCGACGGCGGACCACGCTTCAACGGCGACAGCTGTCGCGCCTGTCACTTCGATCCTGTCCTCGGCGGGGCGGGACCGCGCGGCGTCAACGTCATGCGCCACGGCTTCGTCGACATGGACGGCTTGTTCTCACCCCCGGACACGACGCCCAACACGATTCTGCACAAGGAGATCCTGGTCGGCTTCGATCCCGTCGAACCGGAGGCCGACATCAACGTCTTCGAGCACCGCCAGCCCCCGCCCGCTTTCGGGCTCGGCCTGATTGACGGTATCGAGGACGGGACCATTCAGGCCAACGAAGATCCTGACGACCTGGATGGCGACGGGATCAGTGGTCGCGCCCACGTGACGCCTGGTGGCCGCGTCGGCCGCCTCGGCTGGAAAGCTCAGGTGCCCAACTCTGAGGAGTTCATACGCGACGCCATGGCCGCTGAGATCGGCCTCACGCTGCCGGAGCAGGCGGGCCTGACCTTCGGGATCACCGAAGATTCCGACGACGTTCCCGACCCGGAACTTTCTATCGACGAGGCTGAAGACCTGGCCTTCTTCCTGCGCATGCTGGCGGGACCGCCGCGACAACTCAGCGCGACCAGCGACGAAGCGGTGCAGGGCGAGGCCTTGTTTGACGACATCGGCTGCACCAAATGCCATATTCCCTCACTGCCGGCGATGGTCGAGGGCGAGCCGATGGACGTGCCGTTGTTTTCCGATCTGCTGTTGCACGAGATCCTTCCCGCCAACAGTCCGGGCATCGAGGACGGCGAGGCGGGGATGGGCGAGTTCCGCACCGCGCCGCTGTGGGGCCTGAGCCAGACCGGCCCCTACTTCCACAACGGCGAGGCTGACACCATCGACGAAGCCATCGGCCTCCACGACGGCGAAGCCGCTCCAGTGCGTGATACTTATATCAATCTCACACAGGAAGAGCGCGACAACCTGCTCGCGTTCCTCAACTCGTTGTAGCCGACAGCCACACGAACAACGCCGCCGTCGCGAGAGTACGAGTGAAAAGTAAAATAGAAAAGGTTTGAAAAATATGGCTTGATTGTTTAAGATGCGGTGAACTGTGATAGGATTTCACAGTATTGACCGGATTCAACGTGAGATCGATTTGAAGGTCTTTTGAGCGAGACAGTTGATGTCAGCCAGGATAGTGATAATCGAGGATGACCCGATCATCCACGAGATTTTCCGGAATGCGATGAAGGAGGCGGGCTACGAAGTCTACTCCGCCGAAGACGGGAAGACTGGCCTTGATCTAATCAACCAGGTCAAGCCCCACCTGGTCGTTACGGACCTGAATGTTCCGGAGATGAGCGGGTTTTATCTCAGCTCGGTCCTCAGGGGGGACCCTGCATTCAAGGATATGCCGGTCATCGTTGTTACCGGGATGCCCGTCTCTTATGACCGCAACGGCAAGGTTCAGGTCGGAACCGAATCCTACTCTCCCCAGTGCGACCTCTTCCTCGTCAAACCGGTCCGACCCGCAACACTTCGCGACGCCGTCCACAAGCTCCTCACAGAACGCGCCCAGACTTCCGCTGAGGGCTGAAACCAGCTTCTGAAGGTCCCTCCCTGTCAATGTCGATTCGTAGGGGCGCACGCCGTGCGCCCGATCAACGATTACGAGCCCGATGATCGACCACGAGCACGAAAGCGGGCTACCCCCTCGGGTGGCAGGTGCGGTGGACTTCTTTGAGGCGCTGGGTAGTGACATGCGTGTAGATCTGAGTCGTGGCGATGTCCGCATGGCCCAGCATTTCCTGGACGGATCGGAGGTCGGCGCCTCCTTCCAAAAGGTGGGTGGCGAATGAATGACGCAGGCTGTGGGGAGAGGCATCGCCCCGGATTCCTGCTTTCCTGGCAAGATCCTTCATGATGCCCCAGCATCGCTGACGTGTTAGCTTGCCCCCGCGCTGAGAAAGAAACAGATGAGTGGTCTTGGGATGCAGGTTGTCGCGAATTCGGAGATAATTCTCGAGGACGGCCCGGCACCGCTCTCCAATAGGAACCACCCGCTCCCGGTCTCCTTTCCCCAGGCAGCGCAGATAGCCGGCCTGCATCTGAATATGTTCGAGCTCAATCGTCACCAGTTCCGAAACTCTCAGCCCCGCCGAGTAGAACAACTCCACAATAGCGGCATCCCGAACACCCAGGGTCCTGGACAGGTTCGGTTCGCGAAGCAGGGATTCGACCTCGCTGCGGCTCAATACCCTGGGTAGAACCCGCCAGAATTTCGGGCTGTCGAGGTTCTCCGCCGGGTCGTTGCAAGACAGGCCTTCTGAAGCGAGGAACTGGTGATATCGCCTGACGGTTACCAGGTGTCTCCACCGCGTTGTCGAGGCCTTCTGGCTTTCCTTGAGGGTGAAGAGGTACTTCCAGATGTCCTCGCGGCCCACCGAGTCGGGGTCCCGCTTGCCCCGTCCCTCGAGAAACGACCAATAGGATCGCAGGTCGCTGAAGTAGGCATTGATCGTGTTCTGGGACAAACCCCGCTCTGCCTTGAGATAAGCGAGGTACTCGTCGCCACCCGGCACACCCGCCGTCGGCTTCCTTTTGGAATCAGTCACGTTTGCAGACACTGCGTGAACTTTCTCCGATCAATGAGTTCAACAGAAATGGACGGGATGAACGGGATAGGCCGGATGAAATTCCTCCTTATATGCAGCGGCCCCTTGTTATTCTTATCGGCCTTATTCAGATGATAGGCTCGATTGTTTTAGACTTCCCGCCTTTCCTCTAGAGCCCTCGACAGCGTCAGTTCATCCGTTAGCCGCAGCTCGCTCCCCATGGGGATCCCCCGCGCAATTCTCGTTACGCGGATTCCCAAAGGCTTTATGAGCTCACTCAAATGGCTTGCCGTCGCTTCGCCCTCAACGGTGGGATTGGTCGCCAGGATGACTTCGCGAATCTCTTCCTTTTTGAGGCGATTCATCAGCTCCGCGATTCGAAGATCCCCGGGACCCCGGTCCTCCAGCGGAGACAGGGCGCCGTGCAGCACATGGTAGAGTCCCCGGTAGGATTGCGACGATTCGATAGGAGCCGTGTCGGCCGGCGATTCCACGACACACACTATTTCCCGGTCACGGCGACCATCGGTGCAGATTTGACAGGGGTCTTTGTCGGAAAGATTGCAGCAGACGCTGCAGAAGGTCAGAGAGGCGCGGGCTTCGTGAACGGCTTCGCACAGAGATTTCGCTTCATCGACAGAAACCTTAACAAGATGGGAAGCAATGCGGCGGGCGCTGCGAGGGCCGATTCCCGGCAATTTTCTCAACTCGAGAACCAGATTCCGAAACGACTTGGATTCGAAGATCAAACGGGTGCATCCTCCCGTGGTACGTCTTGCCCCCCTCCGGCGCCTGGCTCAGGACGAGAAGCTCCCACCAGATCCGGCGACTCTTCAGCCTGCCTGAGGAGTTCCTCCCATTCCATCAGTTTCAGCTGGCGGTTGGCCGCATCCAGACGATCAATGAAGAGCACTCCATTGAGGTGGTCCAGTTCGTGTTGAATGACGCGGGCGAAGAATCCGTCCGTTATGAATTCCATAGGATCCCCATTCTCGTCCTTTGCCCGGACTCGAATCCGCCGGCTTCTTGTGACATCGGCGGTCAAACCCGGAAAACTCAAACACCCCTCCGCTCCGAGTTCCGACAGTTCCTCCTCATTCTCCGGAGGGAGGATCTCGACGACCGGGTTGATGAAAGCCTGCCTCTCTTCAGGAGACTCCTGGGTGTCCACGACGAATACCCGCTTCAAAATCCCGACCTGGGCCGCGGCGAGCCCTACCCCATTAGCGGCGTACATGGTCTCGAACATATCTTCGACCAGCCGGCGCGTCTTACGCGTCACCCGCTTGATAGCGGCTGCTTCTTTTCGCAGAACCGGGTCCGGAAAAATCCGGATATCCAATGTGGCCAATTTGGCTACCTCCGCACTTGTAGTACCTTGCACTAATGGCAATATAGCAGGGGCCGGCTGCGGCTTGCAAGGTGAAAACGGGCTGTCCCGGTGCTGTAAGTCGTTGGGAATGGCCCGTTTGTCCCTGTTTCTTTAGTCATGATAACATGATATGATTCCATCTGCTTCGGAATAGATCAGGGTCATTTTGGCCAGAAATCAGAAGGGTATGCGGGGAGATTATGTTCGAATCCCTATCAGAACGCCTGCAGGTCACATTCAAGAAGCTGCGCGGCCAGGGGAAGCTCAGCGAGAAGAACATGAAGGAGGGCCTCCGGGAGGTCCGGATGAGCCTTCTGGAAGCGGACGTCAACTTCAAGGTCGTCAAGGATTTCATCCAGAAGGTCGAGCAGTCCGCCACGGGGGGCGACGTGCTCCATACGGTTTCCCCGACGCAGCAGCTCATCAAGATCATACACGATGAGCTTGTCGACCTCATGGGGGGAAAGACGGCCGGCCTGAATATGGCCCCTTCGCCCCCGACGATTCATATGCTCACGGGCCTCCAGGGTTCGGGGAAAACGACGACTGCCGGCAAATTGGCTCATCATCTCTCCCGGAAAGGCCATCGCCCCATGCTCGTGGCCGCCGATGTTTACCGCCCGGCGGCCATCGCCCAGCTTCAGATCATCGCCGACGGATTAAAAATACCTTTCTTTACGCTTGGGCTAAACCGCGATCCGGTCGATATCGCCCTTTCGGCATTGGGAGAGTGCAAGGAGCAGAACTGCGACGTGATTCTGCTCGATACGGCCGGCCGGCTCCACATCGACAAACAGATGATGCAGGAACTTGTTCGCATCAAGGAGATGATCACTCCCCACGAGATTCTGCTGATTGCGGACTCCATGACCGGTCAGGACGCCGTGAATGCGGCCAAGGAATTCAACGACCGGCTCGGCCTGACAGGGGCGATCCTCACGAAGCTGGACGGCGACGCACGGGGCGGAGCGGCCCTTTCAATCCGCGCGGTGGCGGGCTGCCCAATCAAGTTCGTCGGGATCGGCGAGAAGTCGGAGGATCTCGATGTCTTCCATCCGGACCGCATGGCCTCCCGTATCCTGGGCATGGGGGATGTCGTTTCCCTCGTCGAGAAGGCACAGAAGACCTTTGATGAGGGAACAGCCGCCAAGCTCGAGGAGAAGATTCGAAAGCAAAGGCTTGATTTTGAGGATATGCTTGACCAGTTCCGCCAGGTGCGTAAGCTTGGCTCGCTGGATCAGCTCCTCGGGATGATCCCTGGAATGGGGAAGATGAAGAAGATGGCCAACCTTCCAGAAGAGGACCTTGCCCGGGCGGAAGCCATCATTTGTTCGATGACTTCTGACGAACGACAGCACCCCAAGCTCCTCAACGGAAGCCGCCGGAGACGTATAGCGCGTGGAAGCGGAGCAACAGTCCAGGACGTTAACAAGCTGGTCAAGCAGCTCGCGGAAGTAAACAAGATGATGAAAAAGCTGAAGCGCATGAAATCGCCTCCGGGTATGGCTTTCGGATAATGATCACTCCAAATCCTTGATGTTTGTGCTGGATTATGGGAATATTCACACACTGTTGATCTTTGATCATGCGAGTTCTTTTCAGGACACGTAGGATTTGACTCAGAACGCGAGCAGGAGGTGAAAGAATGGCATTATCTATTCGGTTAGCTAGACGGGGAAGGCGAAAGCACCCGACGTACCGGATCGTCGTGGCGGATAAACGGTGTCCACGGGATGGCCGATTTATCGAGTATCTCGGTTATTACCAGCCCATCTCGGACCCCCCCGCCGTTGAGATCAAGACAGAGCGGGTGAATCTTTGGCTTTCCAGGGGCGCTCAGCCCAGCCGAACCGTGAAGAACCTATTGGTGAGCAAAGGGATATTGACGTCTTAGGCCAGGAATTTCAGGGGAGGGAGTTCTCTCTGAAGTGGGTCCAGGGATGGATATTCAGGGAGAATCGGTGATGCTTGAGTTTACTGCCACGAGGGAGCGGTTACGGAGCGACCGAAGGGAATCTCGACCTGGTCCATTACCCCGGGAGGCCGAGATCGCGAGCGCAGAAACCTCGGTGTTCGTGAGTCATCTTGTGAGGATGTGCACATGGCTTACCCTCCGGAGCCCGGAGTCCGCCGTCCCAGCGTGGCTGGAAATACAGGTTTGGAGGCCTCGGATAGTGCCATGGGGATAAAAGAGCTGATTGAGTACATTACGCGGTCGCTTGTCGACCATCCGGATGATGTTAAAGTACACGTGATCGAAGGCGAGAAAACGATGGTGCTTGAGCTACGGGTCAATCCGAACGATATGGGCCAAATCATCGGCAAGAACGGCCGGACAGCCAAAGCCGTTCGGACCTTGTTGAATGCCACGGCCACCAAGTGTGGGATTAGGGCCGTTCTCGAGATCGTCGAATAATCCAAAATGGGAGAGCCTCATGCACGGCCCCCAAACTCCGGTTTGGGGGCCGCTGATTTTACGGGATGGGTTCCCGTAGGCCGGGTTATTTCGGTCCAGCCGGGGCGGAGTCGTGTCCGGGTCAGGCCTCATGACGAGAGCTTCCCCGGGCTCGAGGACCTCGAGTCCTTTGCGGTCAAGGAAGGCGAAGGATATCGGAAATTCTCGGTGGGGTCGACGGACAGAGCGGGGACGGCGGTTGTACTTTCCCTTGTGAATTGCCCGCCGGACGATGTGGCCGCCCTGAAAGGGAAGGAAATCCTCGTACCGGGGGGAGAGGAACGGCCACTCGAGGAAGACGAATATTATTGGCAGGACCTGATCGGTCTGCGGGTGGTGGACACTGAGGGAAAAGACCTGGGCGAAATTCGGCAGATCTATCAAACCGGAGCAAACGACATCTATGAAGTCGTCAATGAGGCCGGAGCCGAGATCCTGGTTCCGGCGATTCGTTCCGTGATCAAGAACATCGATACGGAGCGGCGAGTCATGACGATTGACGCGAAATTGCTGGAGGTGGCTGAAGACGAGGATTGATGTCGTTACACTTTTTCCGGACCTGCTGCGCGGGGCCCTTTCTCAGAGCCTCATTGCCCGGGCCCAAGACGGGGGAATTCTTGAGGTCAACCTCGTCGACCTTCGCCCGTTCGGTCTCGGTACGCACCGGGTCACCGATGACACACCTTTTGGGGGCGGACCGGGAATGGTGTTGAGACCCGAACCGGTCTTCGACGCGGTCGAATCGATTACCGGGGAAGGGGGCAAACTTCGGATTATTCTCCTGTCGCCTCGGGGGAGAAAATTGACCCAGGCGGTTGCCCGGGAGTTGTCGCAAGAGTCCCACCTGGTGCTGATTTGCGGGCGATATGAAGGCGTGGACGAACGGGTGCGGCTCCATCTGGCCACTGACGAGATCTCCATCGGCGACTATATCCTTGCCGGGGGCGAATCGGCGGCCTGGGTGCTCATCGAGGCGATCACCCGGCTGGTTCCCGGGGTGGTGGGGAATGAGAGTTCCGTCGAGAGGGAGTCCTTCGAACGGGGCCTGCTCGATTACCCCGCCTACACGCGGCCCCAGGAATATCGAGGCTGGCGGGTCCCCGACGTCCTGCTCTCCGGCCACCACGCCGAGGTGGAGAAATGGCGCCGGGAGCGGTCGATCCGGGAGACCCTGGATAGGCGTCCCGAACTGCTCAGGGAGGATCAGCTCGATCCGGAGGAGAAAAAAACACTTCACAAATTGAGACAGAATATGGATACTATCCGCTCCGAAGTCGACAAATCGAAAGAATAGCCAGGCAGTCTTTTTGCCGAATTCGCTGAAACGAGCATTGAAGACTGGTATAATTCCGCAAAAGGCGGTGAGAACAGATGATTAGAATTAACGCTCTTGAACAACAGCATATGAAGAAGAAGGTTCCCCAGTTCGCGGTCGGGGATACCGTTGCCGTACATGTAAAAGTGGTGGAAGGCGAACGGGAGCGGACCCAGATTTTCCAGGGAACGGTCATCCGACGCCGCGGATCGGGCACTCGGGAGACCTTTACCGTCCGCCGTATCGCATTCGGGGAAGGAGTTGAGCGGGTATTTCCACTTCACGCCCCCATGCTTCTAGATGTCCAAGTAATCGCGCACGGCAAAGTACGCCGCGCGAAACTCTACTATCTCCGCGGTCGCGTTGGAAAGCATGCGCGTGTGAAGGTCCGGGCGTACGCTACCAAAGCCTCCATTGCTGAAGAGGAAGAGGCCCAGGCAGACGAGCCGCCCGCAGAGGAAGAGGTCAAAGCGGCCGGGGAAAAGATAGAGGAGCAGGCTGCGGAAGAGGTAGAAGCGGCCGGAGAAGAGATAGAGGAGCAGGCTTCGCAAGAGGTGGAAGCGGCCGGAAAAGGTGACTCTTCGCAAGAAGACAGCGAGTCTGCCAAGACTGAAGAATAGATCATAAAAAGGTAGACGGGATGAACAGGAGAATCTCACCACAGAGGGCACGGAGGTCACAGAGGTCAATCGTCAATCCACAATCGTTAATCCTGTCTATCCCTGTTAGTTCTTTTATCTGTGTTTATCTGTGGTTCCTTCTGTCCCTGGCAAATCCTGCATACGGATTCGAGTGATATGAGCGGCTCGGGAAGACCGCCCCTCACAGTTCTCAGACTCCGTTTTCAAGAGATCAAACCCCCTTACTCTCCCGCAATCCTGAGCGAACTCGCCGGTGATCCCCGGGCCGGCGCAAAATCCCTGCTGAAGACTCTCCAACGAAAACATCAAGCCTGGGAATCGGAACAGAAACGGCTCCATCGAATGTGTCGGTGGGAGCGGGACTGTGCCGCGGACGGATTTGTCCGCGTCGCGGGTGTGGATGAGGCAGGCCGCGGCCCTCTGGCCGGGCCGATCGTCGCCGCGGCTGTGATCCTCCCACCGGAGCCGGACCTGCAGGGAGTGGATGATTCGAAGAAATTAACCCCCGCTCAGAGGGATCGGCTTTATGGCGAGATAAAGGATAAGGCTGTTGGTGTTGGAATCGGCATCATCAGCTCCCGCGTGATCGATCAACTGGGAATCCAACAGGCAAACTTGCGGGTAATGGAGCAGGCGATCCGGGAATTGTCTCCGGCGCCCGACATGGTGCTCGTAGACGCCGTCATCCTCCCCTCATCCATCGGCATCCCGCGCAAATCGATCATCGGCGGCGATTCAGCCAGCCTTTCCATCGCAGCAGCGTCGATTATTGCCAAGGTGACGCGAGATCGCGTCATGGTCCACGCCGACAGGAAGTACCCTGAATACGCCTTCGCCCGGCACAAGGGTTACGGCACCGCGCAACATCTCGAAGCCATTGCCCTCCACGGCCTGTGCCAGATCCACCGCAGATCTTTTGCACCTGTGAAGGCAAGAGTCTGACTGGAATGGCGCTAAGTTAAGCAGATTTCAGCCCCGCCTAGCGGGGCGACGGATTAAAGCCCAGGGTGAGTCCGTCCCTTCGGCAGTCTCAGGATAAACTCCGGCGGAGAACCCTGGGATGCAGTGGGCGTGTAGAAAGAGCCCCTGACTTGTCCGCCGCTGGCGGAAAGGGGCGACGGAACCTTCCATCCCCGGTTCCGTCACCCGCTCCGCGGGTTCATCGTTTTCTTGAAGATTCCCAGGGTTCCCTTGCCTGCGGCAGGGTCACCCTGGGCTCTATTCTGCCATCCCCTTCGGGGATTGTGGGGGATTCTCACCGAACGGTCCTTAACTTAGCGCCATTCGAGTCTGACGCAAATCGTTTCGATCCAGAGGATGGATCGACGAATGATTCAGCCCCCGTGAAACACCAAATCCGATCCGTCGTTCCGATAGTCGTTTTCCCACCCGCCGTCGTCCTGCATGTCGGTGCCGGTGCTGTACAGCAGGTAACCCGATTCCGTAGGGAAGTAGAGGAGGGGGAGACTCGGACGATCTTACTCTGGCATTAATGGTTCGGTGATTTTGGCTCGGACAGTTTCCGGGTTTCCTTTTCTACTTACTTTCCACTATATAGAAAACAATTGGAGCCCGAAAATCTCTGCTAGGAAAAAGCCACGGACTCTCCCGTGGCGGCCAGGTCAGCGGACGATTTCACCTTCTATCATGTAGATGACGTCTTCGGCGATGTTGGTAGCGAGGTCTGCAATACGTTCGAGGTGGCGCGGCGTACCACGCCGTCCCAGTCACGACAGATTCCAGATCCGGAAAATTCTCAATACTGCGTCATATCCGACACTTCAACTCCGGCGGGCGGCACAAAATCAAAACGGCTTTGATCAATGTCTCCATTCACTTTAATATTGGTTAGAGAGACGGTCAGAATGGGTTTTCCTTCGGGACCTAATGTGATCGTCTTGAGCCACATGCCGTTCTTTTTGGCGTAGAACATGGTTGACGCCCCGGCTCTAGCCCCACCTTCTTTGGGCGTAATCTCAATGACGCATGCATCTTCGCCTTCAACGGATTCCGAGGGAAGCACCTTCAGGTTGTTTGTCTCCGCCAGTGCTTTGAACATGTCTTCGTGTGCCGCTCCGGCGGAGGTAGCCGGCAACTTCGACTTGGAAGCCATTTTTTGCCCCATCGAATCCATCAACATGTACGCGAATTCTCCGTCGGTGATGATTAGGCTCGTCGAATCCATACTAGTTTCCTGGCCGGACATTGTCGTTACTGTGGAGGTCTTCATCTCCTTTCGCGAGTATTGCTTACCGCCTTCTTGCTTGAATTCCATATGGCCATAGCCTGTGGTAACCATAGAACTACCTTCCATACGCACATCACCGCTGATCGTCATGTCGGCCTCGTAACTTTTGAGGCTCTCGGACGACGCGATGAGTGCCTGTTCGACTTCCTCAATGGTTTGCCCACTCGCGACCCCGCTCGATGAAGACCTCCACGAATTGATTCGAAGAGCGGAAGCTGCATCGCCGTTCTCCTGCTTCATCGAGCCCAACCACATTAACAACGAAGCGAATATTGTTACCGTCAGTACAACACCCAAAAATTTTTTCATCATAGTCTCGTCTCCACTAGGTTAGATTATTACTCTTCCTAAGAAACACGAAATGTTATTGTACTCCATATCGGCCTCTTCGCCTTCGGTGATGGTGAGGGGTTGGGTTTCGGAGCCGCCGGGAAGAAGAACCAAAAAGGCCCGAACGTGCATTTTGTACGAGCCAGCAGGAAGGTTAGTAATCTCGAAGGAACCATCCGTAGAAGTGTTTCCCTCAAAGACAATATATGGGGCCACGTTATAGTAGTCACCATGGACCTCAGGGGCATCGAGTCCCTGATGAGACTACTTCCCTTCCATCTGACAAAACCCCTGCTCGTCGTTCTCATTGAAGATGGGAATACGGCTCTCTAGCCCCCATGAAACACCAAATCCGAACCGTCATTCCGATAGTCGTTTTCCCACCCGCCGTCGTCCTGCATGTCTAATCCTGTACTGTATAGAACATAACTGGAACCACTCGAGCCATACAGGAAAGAATTTCCCGTGAAAGGATCTTCGGGAATGTACGACAGGTAATCGGGGACTAGCTCCTCAAGGGAATACGGGCAGGTGTTGTTCTCTCTCCGGAATAATTCGATGCCCGCCATAATCGTCGTTCCTCTGAGATCCGCCTCGGCCTTTGTTGCGGCTTCCTTCGCACGAGAAAAAGGAGGAAGAAGACCCTGAATAAAAAGGTTCGACGAGGCAGCCGCCTCGGCGTCAAACTCCCTCCACTCATAGTAGGGAAGGGTCATGTACTCAATCATCTTTTTGTAGTCATCTTCTATTTCCGGGTACAATTGACTGTACGTCGGATCACTCTCAACCATCACATCAAAAACCTTAGATTCAACATTCATGATTTCTCCAAACGGAAGCGTCGTGTTTTCCAGGCTCTCCATGGTCTCGATCAGGAATCGGTAGTCATCAGGAGTCGCGCTACCCGATTCCACAGCCTTTCTTGCGGCACTCAAGCCTATATCCTTGATGGCAAAACCGAAAAACCCGCCCATTACTGGCAGCCCACGAGACGATTCGTTCCCGAACTCCATGGCGGTCAGATAGTTGTCGAATGCCGCTCCATAGTCGCCTTCCGCCTCGAACATCGTCGCCTCCATCACCATGACGCGAGCGAGACCTCTAAAAGACGAAGAATACTCCAGATACTCCATTGAATCATTGGCTCCACGCCATTCGGGCATCTCGCAATTGCCCACTTCCAGCCCCATTCGAATTGCATCCAACGCCTCTCTGCATTGTTCGAAGAGTTCCCTCAGTTCCGGATCCTCAGTCCACCCGTTTTCCCGAAGTTCCGTCCACTTTTCGCCAAACCATTCTCCATCTATATCAGGGAATAGTTCATGGGCGAGCAAGAAATAATGCGCGCCATTGTCTTCGGGAATGTCTTCCGAGGTGTAAGGTTTCAACTCTTCAGCCTTGGGATCTGTTCCCGTTTCATCTGAATCATCAGTCGTGGTCTCTGGTTCTGGTTGCCCAGGAGCTTGGTTTTCTTCCAGGGCAGGACTCAAAGTCTCATCGGGTCCTGTGATTGTCACTGTCTCAACGGTGGAAGTTTCGTCGGGAGCGGCGGCCATGGTTTGTTGCTCTGTATTGCCAGTGATTGTCTCATCATCTCTTGGCGAACTGAGCAGGTAACCCAATCCTAATACGAGAACGATCGCTGCGAGTCCTAATGAAATGCTCTTCCACATAAGTGCGACACCTCCTATCAAAGCAAGTTTTGACGTCGTTGCAGTGCCAACTGCAACGATTCCGGCTCCAGCGGTTCCCCCTGTGCCCGCCAGGGCCAGTTTGCCCAGGGCGGTAGTCAGTGCGGCGGGCGCGGCTTCGATGGGGATGTCTGCCATCATGACGCCAAGGGCAGAGGCCGAAATCGGAATGCCTCGGCTCTTGAGATACTTCCGAATCTCGTTGATCCCTTTGTCTATTCGCTGCGAGATCGCCGGACGGGAGACCCCGAGAGACATGGCAATCGCTTCATGGGTTTGTCGTTCAAGGAAATGGCGAATGATGGGATCGCGAAGGTTCTCGGGGAGCGATGCAATAGATTCGTCCACATACATCTGCACATCATTCCAACCGATTTCGATCTGTGAGTTCATTTCCTCCGCAAATTGGAGCTCTCTTTCAGCTCGACGTTTCTCGGATCTTAGCCGGTCGATACTTCTGTGAGTTGCTAGAGTGTGCAGCCACCCTCCCAGGGATGACCGGATTGAGACATCGCCACGGACCAGCCTGAGAAAGCATTCCTGGGCGACGTCTTCCGCGTCCGCTCGATTTCCCAGGATCCGGGCGCACGTGGCGTACACCATGTCCGCGTAGCGGGACACGATCTCGTTGAAGGCGTGAGCATCACGTCCCTCAGTCCATTTTTTCAGGAGAGCAATGTCCGCTGAGGCCATTCTCGAGTTCCAATAATTAAACCGACTGCACCCTATCGATATTCTACCCTGATGACGTCGCACACCTTGAAATGGTAAGCCGAAATCCTGATGACGGGAGGAGAAACCTCGCCAATCAGGCACAGATTAGCGGAATTCGATGGATGGCCAGGAGAGGAACGGACATGCCTTTCCTGTCAGAAAGGTCGGTTCCGAGAATGTCAGGCTTTGAGCTGGAAATCCCAGTTTGCGGGGTCGAGGAATTTTAGCCAGCTTTCGGGCGGCAGGGAACGGGTATGGGCGCCGAGTATGGGAATCCAGTCCGGCCTCTTGGGCCGTCGGAGGAGCTTCATCCCGGCCTCGTGAGGCAGGCGCTGCCCCTTTTCCACGTTGCAGTCCACACAGGCAACGACGAGGTTCTTCCACGACTCCGTTCCCCCTCGAGATCGGGGGACTACGTGGTCGATGGTTAAATCGCTCTGGGGGAGTCTCTTCCCGCAGTATTGGCAGGTATTTTCGTCTCGTTCAAAGATGCTCCGACGGGAAAATCCGACCCGCTTCCGATATCCACCATTGAAGAAGCTCAGCAGGATGACCTCGGGGATCATCACTCTGAAGGCGACTGTATGAATACAACGCCCATTGGCGCCTCTGGACCGCTCGATCCAGCTGCTAAAGTCATAAGTCGCGTAGTCGTCGGGACTTACAACTTTCGCATACCCCTGGTAGAGCAGAGTGACCGCACGTCTCACGTTGGAGATATTTACGGCGACCCAGGATCTGTTGAGAACAAGAACAGTAGAATGAACCATCTCGTACCCTTCTCGGATTGCGGTCAAGCTCTACCGGCTCGGGCCAGGAATTTATTTGCCAAGTATATAGTCTAGTACCCTTTAGGTGCAAGTGGGATCCCTGTCTTCTCCAGTTGCACTCCTCCAATGTTAGACGTCCTTTCTTGAGCAGGAAGGCGCTCCTTTTCTTGACACTCTTCGATCCCCGCATCTATAATTTCATTTTACCGCCCATTGAACATAAGCGGGACTAACTCAGTTGGTAGAGTGCCAGCTTCCCAAGCTGGATGTCGCGGGTTCGAGTCCCGTGTCCCGCTCCATACTTAACTCCTTATAAATAGGTCACTTAGCCATGAGGCTCTGAGGGTCACCCCAAAAAGTGCGCCAGTGCGAAGTTAGGGATTTTCGCGTAGGATGCTCCGCAAACGGAAGGAGGAGCATCGATAAAGAAGCGGTACACCGAGCAGCAGATTGTGTATGTGTTGAAACAGGCGGAAGCGGGCGAGAAGGTGTCGGAGTTCTGCTGGAAGATGGAGTTCAACGACAGGGGAAATTGCGTTACTGCCCATGTTTCCGCGACGTGATTGCATGAGCAGGTGGTATTTGGGCCAATTATTGCCGAAACTTTTGTGAGGCGAGGGAGGAACTTATGGCGAAGCTAGTTCAGCCGCACGGGTCAACGGAACTCAAGCCTTTGCTCTTGGCGGGGGCTGAAGGACAGGATGAAATCAAGCGAGCGGGATCGCTGCCTAAGGTGGTCATGACGAGCCGGGAAACGTCCGACCTGATCATGATGGGGATCGGGGCATTCACTCCGCTGGAAGGCTTTATGGGGAAAGATGACTGGAAAGGCGTCTGCCTGGAATACAAGACCGCCAGCGGACTTTTCTGGCCGATTCCTATTACCCTTTCGACGTCGGAAGACATCGCCGCTTCCCTCAATCCGGGTGACGAAGTTGCCCTGGTCGACGGCGACTCTGACGAGCTGATGGGAACCATGAAGGTTACCGAGAAGTACCAGATCGACAAAGAGCTTGAGTGCAAGGAAGTCTTCAAGACGACCGATACGGAACATCCCGGGGTCCAAAAGGTGATGGCCCAGGGACCGTGGAACCTGGCCGGCCCGGTCAAGGTGCTGAGCGAGAGTTTCTATCCAAGTGAGTTCGGCGAGCTTTACCAGCGTCCCGCCGATTCCCGCAAGATGTTCGAAGAGCGCGGTTGGAGTACTGTAGCCGCGTTGCAGTTGCGCAATCCCATGCACAACTCTCACGCGTACCTGGCCTGGGTCGCGATCGAGGTTTGCGACGGTGTCTACATTCATCAGCTCGTCGGTAAACTGAAACCGGGCGATATCCCGGCCGACGTGCGAGTCAAAGCCATTGAGGCACTCGTCGACAACTATTTCAGGCCTGACCGGGTTGTTCAGGGCGGGTATCCGATGGAAATGAGGTATGCAGGCCCACGAGAGGCCCTGCTGCACGCCGTTTTCCGTCAGAACTATGGTTGCTCACACCTCATTGTGGGTCGCGACCATGCCGGCGTCGGGGATTATTACGGGCCTTTTGACGCACACCAGATCTTCAACGAAATCCCTTCCGACGCGCTGCTTCTTAAACCCCTGTGTATGGACTGGACCTTCTACTGTTTCGAGTGTGAGACGATGGCTTCGATGAAGACGTGCCCGCATGAGTCGAAAGCCGTTATCGATGACGATGGCAACTACGTTGAGGGAGCTCGGTTGCTGCTTTCCGGCACCCTGCTCAGGAAACTGATGTCGGAAGGCAAGAACGTTCCCAAGGAGTTCAGCAAGCCCGAAGTGATCGCTATCCTGAAGGAGTATTACGACAGCCTTGAGGAGAAGGTGGAAGTCAAGCTTCATAAGGCGGCGACAGGCGAGAAGAAGTAGTGGGCGTGAGACGCGCATGGCCTGCGCCGGCATCAGCGTGAGCCAGCGATTCGAAGGAGGTGCGTCGATTCCTTCAAGAGTGCCCGTTTCTGATCCAATTAATAGCGGATTCAATAGTTCAGGCACGAAGCATTGATGTTCAAGGACTTACTTATTAATGGGCAAGGTCAAGCGAAGCGGAATTGAGGCAGTACCGTAATCCTGTCGGTTCCGGGCCGTCCTCGAACACATGTCCCAAATGCGCATCGCAACGGCTGCACTGCACTTCTATCCGCCTCATCCCCGCGCTGTCGTCGGGTTCACGCTGGATGCTTTCTTCAGCAATCGGCGCCCAGAAGCTGGGCCATCCCGTACCTGAATCAAATTTGGATTCCGAACTGAACAATTCGTTGCCGCAACACACACATTTATAGATTCCTTCGGCCTTCGTGTCATGGTACTTCCCCGTGAAGGCGCGCTCTGTCCCTTTTTCCCTCGTGATGCGATACTGTTCAGGCGTGAGTTGCTCTTTCCATTTACTGTCGGAGTTCACAACTTTATCTGCCATTTTGGTATTTTCCTTGTTGCTCGCCCCAGCTTTCTCTGAGACGTGTCTGTTGTTCAATGCAATCCACAACTGGATCGGCCGTGTTTCTCCAGATATTGCTGGTGATATTCCTCTGCCCGATAGAACTCAGGCGCCTGCGTAATCACCGTCACAATCGGATCCTTATGCCGACCGCTTTTTGGGAGCTCTTCCTTTGAGGCAGTAGCCGCCGCCTTCTGCTCTTCGGAATGGCAAAGAATCGCCGATCGATACTGGGTCCCGATATCGGGTCCTTGGCGATTCAACGTGGTCGGATCGTGGCATGTCCAAAATACGTTCAATAGTTCGTCGTACGAAACCCGGGCGGGATCAAATTCCACCAGGACCACTTCGGCATGTCCTGTCCTGCCGGAGCACACATCCTCATAAGTTGGATTCTCGAACGATCCTCCCGTGTATCCAACCGATGTGGATGTAACCCCTTTAACTTGCCGGAATGCCGCTTCGACTCCCCAAAAACAGCCGGCACCAAAGGTCGCCTTTGCCATTCTATTGGTCTCCTTTCTATATCCGGAACGGCCTTGTCAGGCCGGCTAATCCTCAGTGTTAGGTCACCTCGACCTTCTTAGAGCTTAACAAATCCTCATAAATCGAGAGCCACTTTCGTGCATTGGTTAACGCATCATGATGTTCTTCGGCGTATCGTCGGCACTTCCTGCCCAAATTGTGCCGACTCTTTCCGTCTCGAAGGAGGGAGGCGAGGACATCGCTCAAATTGCATTGATCTGCCTGGACGATGGGAAGATCATCAGGGAACGAATCCCTCCACTCGGGATTGATGTAGCAAACCACCGGCTTCCCCATCGCCATCGCTTCGATCGCAGCCACACCGTAGCCGCATACCACGAATTGGTCGAGGAAAATGTCCGCCTTCCTCAAGATATCGAGGGCCTCCTGACGCCTCCGGCCCTGGAGAAGGACGAATTCAAAATCTACAATCCCCTGGCGTTTCAGTCGGAGGACCGAGGCCACAACGCTCTCCGTGCCTTTCAGAACCGGATCGGAGGGGCTGTGAACGACGAGCGGAGTTTGCTTGTCCGGATCTGGATACGAAGGCTCTACAGCCTGCATATCGACCGACCTGGGGACGAAATAGAAATCAGAAAAGGGACCTTCCCTGACGTGCGGAACCATCATTTCGCCGCGCACCGAGCATCGAAATCCGAGACGCTTGTACTCCTGTTGAATCTTCAGGGATCGCTCCCGACTGGACCCTTTCAGTTGACCATAAAATCCCATGTTCGAGCCGTAGAATGGGTTGCCGGCCGCTTCCACCTCCGGAATCCGAATGTCCGTTCCGCAGAATGTGACAATCCTGGGCTTGCCGAGAAGTCGCGCCCACCGTGCATCCAGTCGCCTTGGCAGGGCAAAGGCCCCGCCGTAGTGATAATGCAGGATATCCGCCCAGCGAATGGCCGACAAGACCTTACGTAATCGCTTTGCGTGAACGTTCAATCTGCGAATCCGATCCCATTTTCCCCCATACTCAAATGAAGGCAATACTTCCAGCCCTTCGCACGATTGAATCACGGGATCCCGAGTAATCAGACCCCGGGCCTCAACCCCCAACGTACGAAGAGCACTGACCATGATTTGGATCTGAGAGGCGTTGTTCGTGGGAAGATGAAGAACACGCATTTTCTAACGGACCGACCCCGTCAGTTTTTCGAAGACATCCACCATTCGTTTCGCCATTATCTCGCGAGTGTGTTGGTTCAGCCACTCTCGAGCCTTATGATTCTGCTTTCTTGCCGAACTTTCTTTTCCAATCTTTTCCAGGGCGTCCTCCAGTGCATCGATATCGTTGTCCGGGATGACAGTTCCCGCGTCCAATTCGGAGACAACTCGTCCGATTTCTCCCCCTTCTCCGAATACGAGCACTGGGGTGCCCGAGGCCAAATAGTCAAACAATTTCCCCGGCAAGGCGTCGCGAAGCGGCGCGCTATTTATCATCAATAGCGCGGAACTTTCCTGCATCATCCGATTTGCGGTCGGCTTGGTTACATGGTCAATGGCTTCAACAATTTCCGGGTGCGGGAATCTGGAGATTTCGTCTAAGGCGGCGGGTTGCTTTCGCCCAACGAAGCGCACTCTGAGGCGATTTCGGATGTCTGGACGCTTCTCAAGCACCCGGGCAAGAGTATCCAGGAATCCTTTTGGAGAGCAATAGCTCCCCAAAAGTCCGACGTAAGAGATGAGGTTTCGCTCTTTGTTTGGTCCTTCGCCCTGGGGATCGTTGCCCGTTTGCTCAAAGTCGTCCGGCTCCCATCCGTTCGGGATTAACCAACACTTCTCTCGAGAGAGACACGGGAATGCCTTGACCATTTTCTCCAAAAAGGGTCGTGTTACAAAGAAAACGGCATCGGCCTTTCGCAGACAGTCCGCTTCCCATTGTCGGTCGGCGTTTCCCAATTGAACAAACGCGGGTGTATCCTCGGTCCACTCGTCGCGATAATCAAGAATTGTCCTTGCTTTGTAGTATTGTGCAATGTAATGGGCAGCAACAAAGTTATGAAAATGGGGGGCGGTGGCCATGATGATCGAGGGAGGATCTTCATCCAAGAGTGTCCGCGCCGTTTGAAAAGTGGCAAGAGCGTTCAAGAAACCTCCATCAATTCGCGGGAACCTGCTGTATGAGGGGAGCAATTCAGGTGTAGCAATCCGTTTCACTTCCACTTGTGCAGGAATCGACTTCTGCAGATCGAACCCCGCAGGAATAAGTTGCTCTTTAATGGGAGCGGCAATAACCGAAAACTTCCATCCGAGATCGGTGCCGTACTTGACGAGGGATGTGGGTCGATAAACACCTCCGCTCACATAGGGGGGAAATGCCCATGCGAGAAGGCAAACGTGTTTCCTTGTACAGTCGTTTCTCCTCT
>SDBV01000594.1_pt1 | contig 52281 bp, 45 predicted proteins | sample 2277081 | NCBI WGS metagenome assembly SDBV01 (sample SAMN10402039, study PRJNA504765) | marine sediment metagenome | isolation source: marine sediment core GS10_PC15, 223 cmbsf | place: Arctic Ocean: Southern Knipovich Ridge | collected 2010
TGTTTCCAAATGTGAAATCCAAACTATCCGTATCCGCTTTTGATAACAGGCCTCTTTCAAAACATTCCATCCCAAAAGCAATGACTGAACCGGTGGACATGGTGTCAAGCCCCAGATCAGAACATATGTCGCCCAAACAAATGACCCCTGCCAGCTCATTTTAGCTGTTGGTTGTAGGCGGACTTGATTTTATGTTCCGCTTTAGCCGCCACAATGTTTGCTCCCATCACCAGGCTGGAAATAATGGTGATTATGAATAGAAAGCTTTTTTATATTTTAACTATCTCCTTTCGTTTTCACTGTTTTCATATTAGTAAGGTATCGTATCCAAATAATTATACTTGATCACCTCATTCGCTATTGTTCACTATATCCAGATTTATCAACAAACAAAGACAATATCGATCCGGCTGATTCCCCGTCCTTCAACTAGCGCATCAATTCAGGCCGATTGGGGTCGGGATTTGCCTTTTTTTACTACCACCAAATCCTTGATCACTTTCGATTTTCTGAGAGGCTCTACTGTGATATCGGTCTCTACCAGCGTGGTGCACGCCAGCTTGACCTCGCCATTGACCACCATGCTGCATCCCAGGCACTTCCCTATCCGACATGAGCAGTAAAAGCCAAGGGTAGGATCCACGTTTTCGGTAATATAGGTCAGCACATTCAGAACACTGGTCTTGCCTTCAATGGGCACCTGATAAGTTACAAATGTTGATTTTTCTTCGATCCAAGGCTTCGAACGAAGCACTTTCACATTAACACTTTTGACTGTCTCTCTCATGGTCATTACTCCGTTTTCCCATATTTTAGAATTTTTTTCGGAGGTTCCATCCGAGTGACAATAATCGGCTCACTTCGAATGTCCATCCCATCGTCCGTTTTTGTGACGATCTGATTTTTCAACCAGTTGATATTATCCATGTCAGGATAGTCTTTTCGATACAATGACCCCCTGCTCTCGGTTCGAATTAGGCTGGTCCGACATACCATTTCCATGATCTGGACCATATTCTCAAGTTCAAGGGCCTGTATCCATTCTCTGTTAAAAATCCGCTCTTTAGCACGCAGACTGACCTGAGGCAGTTTTTCATCTCGTATCTGCACAAATTCGGCCAGCGCAGTTTCAATGCCCTTTCCATCACGAATCACTCCAGCTTTCTCCCAGGCAATTTGCTGCAAATCCTTTCGCAGTTCAACAGCGGATAGTCCTTCTTTTCTCTCCAGCGGAGCAAAGGTCTTTTGTCGCAACGCTTCGAGTTGATCAATATCAATGGAGGCATCACCGCTCCCTGCGGCATATTCAGCAGCATATTTCCCTGATCGATGTCCCCACAAAATCATTTCGGTAAAGGCATTGCCGGACAACCGATTCGCCCCATGAACCCCACCGGTGGCCTCTCCGGCCGCGAACAAACCCGGTAGATTCGTTTCACATTGCTCATTAATCTTAATCCCACCATTAAAAAAATGGCTGGCCGGAACAGACTCAATGGCATCTTTTCTCAAATCAGGCAAATACTCTTTCATATTAAATCCGCCATAGGAGAGATAAAATTCCGGCGGCATCCACTTCTCCATATAATCGATGAGATTATCCGGCAGATGTTTGAGAGAGACATAAACACCGCCATGGGGACTCCCCCGGTCGGCAAGGATTTCGCTCATCATGGCCACGGACGCAATATCTCGCGTGGTCCACTCGTGGCGTACGGGGTCCCACTTGTCGATAAACCGATCCCCATGCTTGTTTAACAACCAACCACGAACAAAACCACCGGTGGATAGAAGAAAGGGTATGTCAACCCCCTTGACTGCAGGTGGCCAGGGAAACGAACCCGGCAGGAACATGGGGAATTCCATATCCACCATTTCTGCGCCGGCACGATAAGCCATGGCCCCACCATCCCCCGTCAACTCCTCGGGAGCAGTGGTATACGGATACATGCGCATGGCGCCACCGGTGCACATGACCACGGACTTGGCCTTAAAAACAACAAACTCTCCGGTGGCCCCATTAATCCCGATGGCTCCCACCACTTGGCCATTGTTGGTCAGAAGATCCGTGATCATGGTATAGCATTCAAGCTCCACGTTTGTGGCCAGCACGGCACGTCTGAGCGACGGCATGAGCTTCGTCCCGGGAATAATAACCCCCCTGGGGTAGGTGTGACCGGAGGCATGAAGTAAACCATCAATCTTTACTCCTAAATCAAGAAGATCCTGCAACCGATCCGGGGCCTCCTCCACATGGATTTCCACCAGTTTTTGATTGTTTAAATATTTCCCGCCTTTAAGCATGTCGGAAAAAAATATGTCTTTGCTGTCATCGGGATCCGCCCCTGCAAGGCCAAAGCGATCGTGAAGGCTGCGGCTGTCAATATCCAGATCCGCATCTCCCGTAACCGTGGCGCCACTGCGCCCTATATTGCTCCCTTTGGTGACCACCGTGACCTTCACGCCTTTTTTGATGGCCTCTAAAGCAGCTGGTGAACCCGCACCTTCGCTCCCTACGATTAAAACATCGGTTTCGACGATTTTATCCGCCAAACCTTTCAAGGTTGCCATTTCAGTACCTCCTTTAAAAAATATATTTTAATGACCTCTTTTTATAATTTACAATTCACATTTCTCACTTGTTATATTTCGAATTCCTACAACCGGCCAAAGAGTCGGAAAAGGACTGCATTTCAGATCCTTCGAAGCTCTCGATTCGCAAGAGATAAAACTTCAGCCCCATCGGGCGTGACCACAAAATTTTGTTCAGCAATAAATGTACCCTGCTCATTCACCACTCCCGGTTCCAATGTAATTACCATACCGGATTCAAGTACCGTGTCGTCGTAAACGGCAATATGGGGGGGCTCCGTGCTCATCAATCCCACACCGTGACCCAGCCGTCCCGCTTCAAAGGAAAAGTCCAGATTCAGTCGAGTCGCCTCAGCCCCGCATGCGATTGCCAAATCTTTAGCCAATACACCCGGCCTTGTCGCTTCTATCCCTTTATCCGTGATTTGACAAATTAACTTCTGCAGTCGTCGCTGCTCATCGGTCGGTCCACCCACCACACCGGCTCGACAAAAATCGCACCAGTAACCCTGGGAGATAACCCCCATGTCAAACCAGATCATGTCACCTTTTTGCAATCGGCGGTTCGTGGGCATACCTGCTACCCGGTCATAGTTCCCAGGCCCGGAACAAACAATGGTGAAGCCAAGTTCCGCTCCTTCCTTGATGACGGTATTAGAGGCAATCTGCGCCACCTCTTTTTCCGTCATGCCCTCCTCAGCTCGATCAAAACAGACCTCAAAAGCCTTGGTTGCTGCTGCACAGGATTGGCGATGGGCTTCAATTTCGGCTTCGGATTTGACCATTCGAAGTTTCCACAAAAGATCCGCCGCATCAGTAAACTGAGTATCGTCGAGCGCTTCCTGCAACTTTACAAAATCATTAAAGGTCATTCCCATTCGCTGTTCAAAACCGAGTTCCATACCAATGCGTTTGCCCGTTAATTGAAGCTCTCCAAACACTTCCTTTACCATCTCAACAGGCACACCCAACATATCGGGATATCCCCGCACATCCGTTACCCAGGTATCACGTCCCACGTCCGCCCGCTGGAATCCCTGTACAAGGAGCACCGGATCGGTATCTTTGGACATTATGAGCAGCACAGGCCGTGTAAACGTTGTCCATGGTGTAAAATGGCGAAACCCGCTAAAATAGTTATAATTGGCCTCAGCGGTTACCACCAGACCATCTAAACCATTTTGCCCCATCAAATCGACAGCGCGTGCATAACGTTTTTTATATTCTGTCTCTGAAAATTCTAACCGCATGGTCCCTCTTCTCCTTTCTTGCGATATAGCGATATTTGTTTTCTGATTGTTTCTTCCGGATAGAAGTGGAATTAATCTGTGGGCGGCAAAAGCATAAACTGTCCCCGGATCTTCTCGAAAATCGCATGCAACATTTTAAGGGCCTGTTGGCGATCATTACTTAAAATGGCTTTGATTAGATGCCGATGCTGAACCATGGTGCTACCCATCTCTTTCCCCTGGGCTTTTCTCAAAAGATCGATTGCACTTTTCAGATTTTTATATATTTCCACCACCCGATTGTTCCCGGCTGACTGGATGATGTCCAGGTGAAACTGATAATCGGTTTGAATATACTGGTTTTTCTCTCCCTTCAGGAATGCCTCGCATTGAAGATCCAACTCGGACAGATAGTCGCTCATTTTATCCCTGTCGATGTTCTCGAACCCTTTATCCAGTGCGTAAGTTTCCAGTATCATACGGAGTTCGATGATATCCATGATCTCATCAGACGAAAGCGCCAAAACGTAGTAACCCTTCCGGGGATAGTATTTGACAAGCCCCTCTTCCTCCAGGGCGCGAAGGGATTCCCTTATGGGCGTTTTGCTCACATCCCATTCGAGACTCAATTTATCCATATTGATTTTTACGCCAACCGCAAAATCCGCATCGATGATTTTTTTCTTCAATTGATCATGCACTTGGTTGGTGATGTTCATATCTACGATGACTGGTTTTTGGCTCATGTTGAATGAAAATACCTGAAGTTTAGTTACTTTAAAAAAGGATAATTGGAATTGGGATTTCCAGCAAGCGATTCGATAGTATTTAGAATATCGTATACGATATCTGTTTATTTTAAACTATGATGGATGTCAACAAATATTTTAACCCAAATTTTTCACGCGTTTGCAGCAATTATTTGCAAAACATTCCAATGGTGGCCGTTATGCTCGGCGGGAATATTTTAAAAGATAAGCCTCTCTATACAAAGAAAAAAAAATAGATTCGTTTCATCAAATGTTATAAAGGAGAGGGTTTTGGTTTGATCTTCAAAATAAATTACTGAATTTTTAATATTATTTTGCTTGAATGTATGCTTTATTGGATTTCATTTAGGGTGATTTCCTGAATCAGCGTAGTATATCGTTTATCCCTTTTTTAATAAATAGTATCTGAGCAAAAAATAGAATTTTTCGTTCAGGTTAAGGTGGATAAAAATTATTATCCCCAGACATCCGCCTGTATTTGACGGATTAATTTTATATACGACGCAGATATGGGCTAAAAAGACAGTTTTTATTCAGACACCACATATAGGAGGATATTCAATGGGATCCATCATTACCAATGATGAATACACAGCCCGACATCAAAAAGCCAAAGGGTTTATGGAAATCAATCACTTAAGCGCGCTGTTTATCACTGAACCAACGAATCTTTTTTACTTTACAGGGGCCTCGTATTTTGGAGAGATGTCATTCCCCAGACCCGCTATTCTGATAATACCGCTCCAGGGAGAGTCAATTCTGATTACACACGATTTTCATCTGCCGATTGGCTGGGACGGTGATGTTCGCGAATATCCGAAAGTGGGGGAGGTACCTGTCGAAATAGTCCGAAAGGCTTTTGAAGACACGGGATGCACATCCGGAAACGTGGGAGCTGAACTGGGCCGGGAACAAAGGCTGGGTATATCTTACAATGACTTCTTGAGGGTTCAGGACATTCTGCCCGAAATTTCATTTGTGGATGCCACTGATATATTCTGGCAGTTGAGAATGGTCAAGTCTGAAACTGAAATTGAGATCCTTACAAAAGCTTGTAACATTCAGGATTCCATATTTAAGCAAGCTTTTGATATTGTTGAAACCGGTATGACGACCCGTGAAATAGAAAAGGTATTTCACCGTTCGATCACCGAGAGTGATGCCGGCCTGGGTTGGGTGATTGTCTGCATCGGCGACTTTGATCATCGGCAGGCAGCTGGAAGTTCCCAGCCGGATCTCAGATTTAAGGCAAAAGACCTCCTGTGGGTAGACCTGGGCGTCGTAATGCAGGGTTATCACACGGATTACTGCAGGGGACTGGTCGTCGGGGGCCAATCCCGAGACCAACGCAACAAGTGGGGCAAGGTTCGAAAAGTTCTAGAGGCCGGCATGGATGCGACCCAGCCGGGTATTCCGGTTTCAGATCTTTACTGGGCTCAAGTGAAAACCGCCGAGAAGTTAGATATTGATATGGAGACCTGGACCGCCCGACGGTTTGGACACGGCAGCGGGCTTCATACAACGGAACCGCCCTACATCAGTCCGGATGACCATACCATTCTTATGCCCGGCATGATACTTCATATCGAACCCGGTTGCATTGAAAAAGATGGGATATATGTTCTGGAAGAGCAGGTCCTTGTCACGGACAGGGGTTGCAAAGCACTTTCACATGCCCCTTGGGAATTACAGTCATAAAAGTGAAGCCGTTCATATACTCAGCAGCCTCACTTCACTAAAAGAAAAACGACTATAAAACTGCGGTTTTTTCATAATCTTAAAAAAATTATCAACAATATCTCTCATACAAAAAGATAAAATGGGTAACCCATCAATATGTGGGTTGCATGCGGCTGTGCGGAGCCCTGTCGTAAGAAAACCGCCCTCTTGTTCTGATATTTCTCGCAATTTGTAAATTAGAAATATTACATTTCAATCGACAGCGTGTTGCCGGTTTCAACAATGAACTTTGATTAGGCAGCCAGTAGTTTAAAGGCAATCATAATCAATATCAGACCACCAATAATTTCCATGCGTTGCGCAAATTTGGCCGACAACCGGTTGCCCAGTTTCATAGCCAACCAAGTCATCGTACTGGCCGTTAGACCGATCCATATAGCGATTAAAAACAACCCTTGGCTTAAAACACCGAGACTGAACCCGACCCCCAATGCATCTATACTGGTTGCAACAGAGAGCATCACGAGACTGAAACCTTTGGTCGGATCCGGACAATCCGCTTTTTCTTCAGGTGACATCATCCCCTCACGGGCCATTCTAGCACCGATAAAAAGCAGCAGTCCGAAGGCTATCCAAGATCCCCAGGTCTCGGTCCAGGAAAGAACATGACGTCCGAGTATCCAGCCGAGCAACGGCATAAAAAACTGAAAAAGCCCGAAGTGAAATGACAGACGGAAAATCTGTCTTGGGGCGCAGCATCGCGTTCCGACGCCCAGGCCCACGGCGAATGCATCGAACCCAAGGGCGACTGCAATCAATATAATTTCAAATAAAGTTAAACTCAATGGACTTCACTTTTGGTCTCGGGTTCAAATCGTCAGATGGACGAACAATTGATCTCTTTCAAGGATTAAAATGTGAACCTGTTGACAAATCCCGTTTATCGGGACCTAGATATAGACAAAATAGACAGGTTTCGTTTAGGCAATAGTTAGTGTCCGTCCATGACTTTTAAAATAAATAATAGAGGGGTCCAATTCAGAAAACGCTCAAGTTTTTACCGGATCAAACCCGCACCGAAACGCTGAAAGGGCAAAAGGGTCATTTATGGATGAACACGAGCTAAGCGCTATTTACCAAGGCTTCCCGGGAGGCGCCCTGGGCGACGGGGCACGCGAACTCACAGTACCGGCAGGGCTTCCAGACCTTGCTGGCCTCTTTGATCCCCATGATCGAACCATCGAGTAATTCCGCATCGGCTGCGCGTTGGTCATCCTCTTTCTTGCAAAGCGCCCTCTTAAAGGCCCCGCTTCGAAACGCCCCTCTTGGACAGGATCGATGGCAGGGCATATCACAGCCATTGCACGGGTCAAAGGCGATAGGGCCGGTGGGTTCAAACTCGGCCTCCATGAAGATCCCTCGAAGACGGACACGCGTTCCAAACTCCGGCGTGATCAGGAGGTTGTGTTTGCCGATCACCCCCAGGCCGGCCAGGGCTGCTGAATCCTTGAGAAAAGCCCCTCCGTACTCGATCTGGTACGGCAGTGAGAGGGCGTTGATTCCGAATTCTTCACCCAGCCAGATCCGAAGGCTTCGTGACTGCAGCCTCATCAAACCGTTGCCGATGGTAAAGCCTTTGACCTTCATGCTCCACCAATCGAGTACAGGCTCGGATGCCGGGTGGACCAAAGCCCACACCAGCACTGATTTGTGCTCGTCACGCCATTTCACACCCTTGTATTCTTCGTAGAACGGCGCTTTGTCGTAGGCTGCGTAGGAAGGGGCAGCCTTCAGATCATCGACGGTCGCGATTCCCGCCAACGACGCACCGAGTTCTTTTGCCTTCTCGATGATGGCTTTCTTGATCTTAACGCTGTCGGATTTCATCTGCTTGATTCCTTTCCACCCCGGAGCCGAGCCGGCATCTCGGCCCGTCACTTCCTGGTGCTTTCGATCCGGTTGAATGTAAAAAAACTCTTGCCCTCAATACTGTGCAAAGGTGTGTCGGGAAAATGTGCCAACGCGAGGGACAGTTCATCCAAGCGATAATCCCCGGCACCTTCATCCTCTCTTCATCCTGCTTACCCGTCCGAGATTCGAATTAAAATATACCGATCACCCTAGGCTGATCTTGAGTGCTAACTGCAACAACCTGGCCCGCCCCGGCATCACCACCGACCACGAAGGTCCGGAGGCTGTACCTCAGGGCATCCTCATGCGAATCAGTGCGTCGGCCGCAACGACCCCCCGGCCGTCGGCAAGTAACATCAGCGGATTGACATCCAACTCGACAATGGATGCAGGGTCTTTCTCGACAAGAGAGGTGATCGCCAGGATGGCATCTACAGCGGCGCTCAGATCGGCCCGGGGCCTCCCCCTGAAGCCATGGAACAGCGGCGCACATTGTAGCTTTCCCAAAGCCTTCATCACCTGCTCTTTGCCGACCGGCAGCAGGAGTGATTGACTGTCCCTCATCAATTCGACAAGGATTCCGCCGCCTCCAATCAGCAAATATGGGCCGAACTGCTCATCGCGGGCAACACCGACAATCAGCTCCGCCACAATTCCATCAACCATCTTTTCGATCAAGAAGGATTCGGAGAGGTGTGACATCTCCTTCACTGCTCTGGACACCTCATCCGGGTTGCCAAGATTGAGTTTGACGCCCCCGGCTTCGGTCTTGTGCGCAATACCCAATGCTTTGACGGCAATCGGATAGCCCAATTCATCGGCCGCCGCCGCCGCATCCCGGGTGTCGCGAACGACTCTTGCGGGAGGAACCGGAACGCCACACCGACTGAGAAGCGCCTTGGAGTCGGCCTCGTCCAGGACCTCGATCTGACTGTCCTCACTGTGGCTCTCACTTCCGAGCAACGGTGGATACGGAGCGCGTCGCCAGGCCGCGCCGACATCGACCGCCGCCTGGATACCTGCGAGTCCGGCATCGATGCCGGCAAGCGGCGCAATACCCTCTTTCATCAAACGCATCGCCACCGACTCCGAAATCGTATCTGAAAAAGTCGCCAGCACCGCGGCCTTGGTGTTGGTCTGCCGTGCTGCTCGGATAAACCCCCTCTCAGCTCCACCCCAGGTCGACTGGTCACAAAGATCCTCTCTTGGGTAATCGAGCAAACAGAGCGAGACATCAAAGTCTTCTAACAAACAGGCGGTAAAATTATCAGCCAACCGGTCCTCGTTATCCCAGTCAAACATTTGAAAGTCGAACGGATTGGCGGCCACTACCCGCTCATGCACCGTCGCGCAAAGACCTTGCGCCACCTTCTCGGACAGAGGGGGCATGGTCAGACTTGGGCCCATGGCGTCGGCAAGAAGCGTGAGATCACCGCCCGATGTGCTCATGGCCCCGATCCGGCCACCATTCAATGGGCCGAGAACGTGCAACACCTTCAGCGCTTCCATGAGCGCTTCCAGAGAATCGACTCGAGCCACGCCGAGACGCTCGAACAGAGCGCTCACCAAAACGTCGGAACCGGCCAGGGATGCCGTATGCGATACCACAATCTTCTGAGCGACTTCGGAACGACCGGTCTTGATGGCAACGATCGGCTTGGACAGCTCTCGAGCAACATTGACTGCCGCCTCGAAAGCTTTCGGATCAGGCATCGCTTCCACATAGAGCCCCAGCGCCGTGACCCGATCTTGTCGAGCGAAAGTGTGGATCGCATCATGGAGATCAAACTTCAGCATGTTCCCCAAAGATATCATGTAGGCGATGGGAAGGCCGCGCCGTTGCATGGTGAGGTTGAAAGCCACGTTTGACGACATGGTGATGATGGCTACCCCTTCGTCAACCCGTCGGCCACCCTGCTGGTCGGGCCAAAGCATCGCGCCGTCGAGATAGTTGAGGATCCCGTAGCAGTTCGGCCCGATCAGGGGCATGCCACCCGAAGCCTCTAGAAGTTGCTCTTCGAGTTTGGAACCCTCTTCGCCCGCCTCGATAAAACCGGTGGCATAGCAGATCGCGCCGCCCGCATCCCGCGCAGCGAGATCTCTGACGATATCTATTGTAAGGTGGCGATTCACACCCACGTACGCAGCATCGGGGCTCCCCGGCAAATCCTCCACCGAACGGTATACCGTGCGGCCCAAGATCTCCGTTTTCTTGGGATGGACCGGCCAGATGTCCCCTTGGTATCCCATACGATCGCTCTGACGAATCACCTCCTGGGCCTGCGCACCGCCGAAAACGGCAATGGATCGCGGTTTCAAAAGACGCTCAAATGACATATGTTGCCCTCCCTGGGTAAGCTTCACCGTTCATGGCCCCGGCCAATGTTGAACCTTCCATACACAATCACCGGCAGATTCAGCTTCTCGACAGCGCGCGGCAGCAAACCCGAAGATCTGATGCCATCTTCACCCGGATGCCCGGTGGCTTCGAAATTATCAATGCCAACGGCCGCACAGCCCTATTTCAGTGATAATATCTCGTTTTTTCGAGATACGTATATGTGAAAGGTACTTGTGTGTCAACAGCATTGTTTAGGGTCAAATTACAAAATCGATCAATTTAAGTTGACAATTGATGCTATGTGTGAGTAGCAAATGATGATGGAGAAACCGACCGGTCTGTCTTGCTTTTTTAAGAACCCAAATCATATGCTAGTTTCCATTTCTAATCCAAAAAACCGACGGGTAAATACCAATGGCGGCGGCAATGTCTCTATTGCCGAAATGTTTAAGCACCTGATATAACTTTTTAGTTATGGGTCAGATATAACTTCTCTCGTGAACATGTACCTTGCATAACAGAAAACAAGGGCGCGCGCTAAATACACATCGTAATGGTAAACAGGAACTTTTATTGCAAATGTAACCATTAAAAAAAGGGGGGAGGACGATGAAGAAAGTGCAAAAGCTTGAAAATCTGTTGACAACTGGAAAGATTACGCGACGGGAATTTATGGCTAAAATGTCGGCACTCGGACTGGCTGCTGCCATGTCACCGGCACTGCTGACAAAACCCGCCCAGGCTGCCACGCCTAAAAAAGGAGGCCTGTTCAAAATTGGTCTGCCCGGCGGGCATACCACCGACAACCTGGATCCTGCCACCCTGACTGACGAATGGAACTACAACACCAACTGGATGTACCGGAACTGCCTGGTCGAGGTCGATTACAAAGGCAACCCCACACCGGAGCTGGCTGAAAAATGGGAATCCTCGCCCGACGCCAAAACATGGATTTTTGATTTGAAAAAGGGCGTAGAGTTTCACAATGGGAAAACCATGGATGCCGATGATGTCATTTTTTCCATCAACCATCATCGCGGGAAAGATTCCCAGTCGGCGGCCAAAGGAATTGTCGACCAGATTACAGAAATCAAGGCTGACGGAAAACACCGGGTTATTTTTCAGCTCATCGGTGGTAACGCCGACTTTCCCTTTATCGCCAGCGACTACCATCTGACCATTGTACCGGCCGACACGGGCAAGGGTGACTGGATAAAAGGAATCGGCACCGGTGCCTACAGCCAGACCAAATTTGAACCCGGGGTTATCTCCAGGGGCAAACTAAATCCCAATTTTTTCAAGAAAAACCGCGGTCACTTCGATGAAGTCGAAATGACCGTCATCAAGGATACCAGCGCCCGAACCAATGCCCTCAAAACAGGCGCGATCCATTTGATGTCTGATGCGGATGTCAAAACCGTGCACTTTCTGGATAAAGTGCCGGGCATTCATGTTCTAAAGGCCACCGGTACTTTTCACAACACCATCCCCATGTTGATGGATGTGCCGCCATTTGACAATAATGATGTGCGGCTCGGCCTCAAATACGCCATTGACAGGGAGCAGCTGGTTAAAATCGTTCTGAACGGCTATGGAACCGTCGGAAATGATCACCCCATTGCCCCGATCACCAAATTTCACAACAAGGAACTTCCCCAGCGAAAATATGATCCGGACAAAGCCAATTACCACTTCAAGAAAGCCGGCATGTCGAATTACAAATTCAAACTGCATGCTTCAGAACTCGGTAATTTTACTGACACTGCTATTCTTTATAGCGAACAAGCCAAAAAGGTCGGTATCAATATCCAGGTGATCAATCATCCGGAGGACGGTTACTGGGATGTGGTCTGGCTCAAGGAATCCTGGTCCATGTGCTACTGGAACGGGCGGGCCACGGTAGACTGGATGCTCTCCACCGCTTACTCGGGTGATGCCAAATGGAACGATACCCACTTTCGCCACAAACGTTTCGACGAGCTGCTGGTGGCGGCCCGCGCGGAACTCGATGACAACAAACGTCGGGAAATGTATTATGAGTGTCAGGAGATCCTGTATAATGAAGGGGGTGTCGTGGTACCCTTTTTCGCAGACTGGGTCAATGCGGCCAGTGACAAAATGGGCTACGAGAATGTTGCCGGGAACTGGAATCCTGATGGTGCCAGAGCTGCCGAACGCTGGTGGTTCAAATCCTAAGTGTTAATAAAATTCGGAATCGTCTTGTGGGCCGGTCACCGGGTGACCGGCCCACAGGCATTCTATAGTAGTTGCTCCTAAATGAAGAATTTAGACTGTTAAAGGCCACAAGTGATGAACATCTACTCTGCGCCCGAACAACTGGGCTTCAGCAAAGAACGTCTCGCACGCATCAAAAACTGGATGCAAGGTTATATCGATAAAGCCAAGCTGCCGGGTGCAACCACACTCGTTGCCCGGCACGGGGAAGTTGTTTTCTCTGAAACCCTGGGTTATGGCGACCTGGAAAAGAAAAAACCTCTCACACCAGACAGCATTCTGCGATTTTATTCAATGACCAAACCGATCACGGCAGTTGCTGTAATGATCCTGTATGAACATGGATTGTTTCAACTGGATGATCCGATTTCGGCATTTATCCCCGCATTCAAAGATATGACAATTTATCGGTCCGGGCCGGCTGAAAACCCGATCACCGAACCTGCAACCAAACCCATAACGATCCAGAATCTGATGACCCATACTTCGGGATTGACCTATGGTATCGGCAATGAAGGAGTCATTCCTGAATTGTATGTCAAGAACCAAACCGAATTCTATCCCCAGGATGGACCGCTCGAACTCGCGGTTAACCGGTTAGCGGGCATCCCTCTGGAATTTAACCCCGGTTCGCAGTGGGAATATAGTGTTTCATTTGATGTCCTGGGCCGTTTGGTGGAGGTTGTTTCCGGAAAGGCCCTTGATGTTTTTTTCAGGGAAAAAATATTTGAGCCCTTAGGGATGATCGACACGGATTTTTATGTACCTAAAACCAAATGGGACCGATTTGTATCCCTTTACGGAAACACGCCGGAATCCACCCTGTCATTGTTAGAAAGTCCTGAAAACAGCCCGTTGACCGGCAAAGTGGAAACATTTTCAGGAGGTGGCGGGTTGGTCTCCACACTCGCGGATTACTTTTGTTTCACCGAAATGCTGCGAAGGAAAGGCGAGCTGAACAACCAGCAGCTCCTGGGAAGAAAAACGGTCGACCTGATGACCTGCAATCATCTTCCGGGCGACCTGGCAGACATGGGGCAGCCCACTTTCTGTGAAACAACTTACGAAGGCATCGGCTTCGGGCTTGGCATGTCGGTATTGCTCAACCCGGCAAAGGCCAAAATAGTGGGGAGCCCCGGTGAATATGCTTGGGGCGGATACGCCAGCACCGCGTTCTGGATAGACCCCGTAGAAGATCTGACGGTGATTTTTCTCACCCAGCTGATCCCTTCAAGCACCTATCCAATCCGCCGGGAGTTACGGGTACTCACATATCAGGCATTGATTGACGATCCTGAAACGTCATAAAATCCGTCAAACAGTCGGTTTCGACCCCGGAATTCCACATCCCTTGTGCAGACACTCTGATGCGGCCACCCTTTTCACCGTTTTTAAAAATTCATTTTAAAAAAATTCAGATTCGGTAGAGTTTTTAAACAAAGCATCTGAGTTATTGCAAAATGATCTAAAAAGGTTTAAAAATTCCCAACAGGTTAAAAACCATTTCGCGGAAGTAGCGAGCAAATTTTCTTACGACCCTAAAATCAACCCATGAAGAATTAAAACAAAAGGTCCGCTGATTATCTTGAAAAGCCTTTTGATGATTAAAGATTTCTTCACCATATTGAAAGGTTGCTGATTGCTGTAAATAGTGTCTCACGCTAAATATCAAAGAAAGGAAATATCACTTTAATGAAAAAGACCGATTATAAAACAGGTCGCCTCCAAAAATTTCAACATTTTGTCATAAGCAGAATGATCTCTTCTACTGCTGTCAATGAGAACAGCCTTATTTTCTGGCGTGCTAATGTACTCTTTGTCATTCTTTTTACCGGGTTGGTGTTAAGTTCTTTGGCATTAATAGCTGCAGGTGCAATGGTGATTCGGGAACAGGTCTGGGGATTGTTGATAATGGATATCCTCGCCTATGTCACTTGTATCGGTCTTTTGATATCAAAACGCCCCAGTTTCGAAATTCGCTCAGCAGTCACTTTGCTGATGTGTTATTTTGTGGGGTTAGGTGTCATTGTTTCAATTGGACCTTTGAGTGGAGGTCCCATATGGTTGTTCGCTTTTGCAGTCCTTGTGGGTGTACTTTTGGGATCGAAAGCAGCCATGGCGGCTGTAGCTCTAAACGGAATTACTTTGATCGTAATCGGCTGGCTCCTTCACACAGGCCGATTCGGCGAAGCATTCCCATTTTTTAATACGCCACTGGCAATGATTGCCGCCGGTTTAAATTTTATCGTTTTAAACATAATCGCCTCACTGTCTGTCGCAATGCTGGTAAAAGGGCTTGTCTCCACCCATGACAAGGAAAAGAAACTGTTAAATAGATTAGAACACGAGAAAACACACCTTTTAGAAGCAAAGAGAGCTCTTGAGTCAGAAGTTGAAGAGCGCAAACAGGCGGAAAGATTGTTGAAACTGGCTAAAGAGGTGGCCGATAGAGCCAACACGGCAAAGGGAGAATTTTTGGCCAATATGAGCCATGAAATCCGAACACCGATGAACGCCATTATTGGTTTTTCTGATTTTCTACTGGATACTGATCTGGATAAATCACAGATCGAGTATTCCCGCATTATCAAAAGTAGTGGAAACGCCTTGCTTTCCGTAATCAATGATATTCTTGATTTTTCAAAGATTGAATCTGCTGAGATGGATTTTGAAGAAATCGACTTTGATCCGGAAATTCTGATCTATGATGTCTGTGAGTTAATTCGGCCCCGGATAGGATCAAACCCAATAGAGATTATTTGTCATATTGGAGACGAACTTCCCGCCTTTGTAAAGGGTGACCCGGGTCGATTCCGGCAGGTAATAACCAATCTGATGGGAAATGCATCCAAGTTTACCGCTAAAGGTGAGATTGAACTTTCCCTGGATGTTGAAGCGGAAAAAGCCGATCGGGTAAAACTTCATGCGCAGGTAAGGGACACCGGAATCGGTATCCCGAAAGACAAATTGAAAACGATATTCGAAGCGTTTCATCAAGCCGACAGTTCCACAACCAGAAGATACGGGGGGACCGGTCTAGGTCTTTCAATCTGCAAAAAAATTTCCAACCTCATGGATGGAGATGTCTGGGCGGAGAACAAAGACCATAAGGAAACCATTTTTCATTTCACCGCATGGTTTAAAAAGGTCGAAAAAAAAGAGGTTAAGAGATCTACCCCTGTATCTCTTTCAGGAAAGAGGGTACTGATTGTTGATGATAACCAGAGAAACTTGGATATATTAGCACAACTTTTAAACTCAGTCGGCATGGACGTGGTTGCGCTGAGAAATAGCAGGGAAGTCTTATCGACTTTGCAACAGAATCTGAAGGCGCAAAGTCCGTGCACCCTGTGCATTATGGACATCCAGATGCCCGATATGAGCGGGTATGATCTTGCCAGACAGATCCGTAATTCTGAAATTGAAATTCGACAGTTGCCGATGATCGCTTTATCCTCTTTAATGGAACGGGATGCTAAGAAATGCAAAGAAGCGGGATTTGACGGTTTTTTAAGCAAACCGATTCGCCGTGAAAAAATGTTTCAAATGCTGGAGCGGATACTGGAAGCAAAGGAAGGTGAGAGAGAAACATCCGATGTTATTAAGTCCCAAATTCTTACACAGTATTCGGTGCTTGAAGACATCAAGCATTCTGTGAGGATTCTTTTGGTGGAAGATAATCCTGTTAATCAGAAGTTGGCCACAATGATGCTGACCAAAGCCGGGTATCAGGTGGAAGTGGCTGAGGACGGCAATAAGGCCGTTGAGAAATATATAGAAAATCCATCAGATTTTGACCTGATTTTCATGGATGTCCAAATGCCTGAGATGGACGGGTTGGAAGCAACCAGGGTTATCCGGGATAAGGGATTTGATACCGTACCGATTGTTGCAATGACTGCTCATACCATGAAAGGGGATCGAAAAAAGTGTCTGGAAGCCGGGATGGATGATTATATTTCCAAACCGATTAAGCGTGAAATTGTTTTTGAGGTCCTTGAAAAGTGGGTTTTTAAATAGAAATTTTCCTCGTGAGGAATCGCTTTTTCGAAAATACCGCTATCAACGATCCCTGCCTTGACCCTCAGGTTGCAAGGAATACGATTAGCAATGGGAAGTACGTGGTTAGAGCTTGATCAATGATTATAGATTAATAAAAAGTTTTCGATTTGGAACCTAAAAGCACATGTCACGCCCCCGGCGAATTGAATATGAAGGTGAACTTTATGTTCGTTTGATTCTGCCGCAGAACGCGCCTATTTACAATTCAAACGTTAACCCGAATGCGCGCTTTTCCCTCCATCCCGTCACGCTACTCCTTTGAAATTTCAATAATAACATCCTTGGGAAGCGCCAGGTTGGCAACCACCTGCATGGTTTTGCATATGGCTGCGGGCACCACACACGCCTCGCAGCATCCTTTTTTCTGCAGGATCGGGCGGCAAATTGACAGGACCCCGTTTTCTGCAATTGGGGTTAGATCCTGGAGTGCATCAAAGGGGTTTTTCGCACAAATCAACTTGGCCAGATCCTTGATGGTATCGCAATCGCTGCCAATGCGCAGCTCAACATTCATGCTGTCTTCGGTTTCGGCCGTAATTTTGGTTTTAAATCCACAAATACCGGCGTCGACTTTTGCACTTGCTTTCATAATGATGGTCCTTGTTGACAGATTAAATCGGAATCAACCGAAAAAGGGTCCATTAAACATAGTACGGTTCGAGCACCGATTCAATAGTTTTTTCCATGCGAATGGCTTCCTGGGGACAACCGGTGGCGCATATCCCGCAACCCCGGCACACATCGACCTCGATGACGGGTGTAACCGGTGGTATTCCTTTTTTCTTTTTTTGTTGGGAAATGGCGTCAAAAGGGCAGCGGCGGACACAGCGGCCGCAGCCGATGCACGAATCTTCCTCCATTTTCGCCAAATAGCGACTCAGGGGCCATATTTTTTCAGCTTCCAAAAACCGGGCCAACTGGTGGGGAAAGCAACAGTCATTGCAGCAATTGCACAAGGCGCCGTCTATCCGACCCTGAGGGTCCACAGCTATTTCAGCGCTCTGCATGAGGCCCTGCCGGTTGGCTTCATGCACGATGGACAGTGCCCGTTCCCGCGAGATCTCCCAGCCGATGCCGCGATCGTTGGAAAATCGGATGCATGTCAACTGTGACCCGTTGCATCCTCGAACCATCGCCCGGCAGTCGCACGGCCACAGGTAAAAGTGCACAATACGTTCAAAAAGACAGGCCACTTCGTCCAGCATCAGATATTCGGGACAGGCTTTGTCCGTGGGCCTCGGCTCACCCGCCTTGAGGGATTCCACCATGCGGTGGTGGATGCTAACATAGCGATCCAGTCCCCACCGGGATAGCCGGTTCTTGATATCTTTCGGCAGGTCCTGCCATCCTTCAAATAATGCCCAGCTTTCAAACCTCACATGAAAATCAGCCGTATCGATTCGACCGTCGTCCAGGCGGCGCACCACCCCCCGCCGCCAAGCACGTTCGAGAAAACTGTCGGATAATCCGGGCCCAAGTTTTTCATAGGCTTCATCGACGGTCATTGCATTCCCGTCTAGAGCTGTCAGAAGGTCAATTTCAAAAGGCGCATAAAACCGGGTAATCCACGGTTCGAGAAATACCGGTATACTATAGATGTCAAACAGATTTATCATGGTGGGTGTCTCCCGGTCTTTTATGCTTCAGAAACATTGTGCGGTTTTATCCGGTTTTGAGAAAGGTCGGTCGGTAACCCTATCTTTTATCACGGCATCTTATAAATGGTGTCTGTTATTGCGGAACATGAATTACAATTTATTTCTTCTCAAAATCAAATTAAAATATTTTTTCCCGGAGAAATCACTTTAAAATGGAATGACTTAGTTTCGCTTGAGCGGTTTTATATTCACTCTTGGCCAGGATAACCACGGCAGAGATTACAGTGAAGGCACCGAATAATTTTGCCAAAGTGAACGTTTCCCCTAAAATGATAATTGCCAAAGCAACGACCACAACAACTTCAAACGTAGAAACGATCGCCGCATTAGCCGTATCAATACGTTTTATTCCTTCAAAAAATGCGATAAGAGGCAAAACAGTTGAAATCAAAGCGCTGCCGATTATGGCTGCCCAGCCGGAAATATTAATAGGCCACTGAGGACCCTGAATCCCCACAATAATCCCATAGATTATTGTAGAAGAAAGAATAATTACAGTTGATGCCGAATAGGGTCCCGCCTTTTGGATAGAAACGCTGCTGAATATAAGATAAAGTGAATACAAAATTGCAGTAAAGACCGCTAATATGATGCCGACAAAATATCCACCGCCGCCCACTCCAATGGTAAACAAAATTCCAACACCTGTCATTGTTAAAGCTACAATTTTATACCTTGTAACCGGTTGCTTGAGGAAAACAGAGGCAAGCAGGGTTACAATTGCCGGATACATGTAAGTGATAATTATGATTAGATTTACCGGAGCGAACTTTATAGCGGTGTAAAAAGAAAGGGTCGACCCTGAAAGTCCAATTCCACCTATCAGGGTCAGTGAAAGCAACAATTTTCCACGAGGAAGTGAAAAGCCCCGGGTCACCATGATCAGGAACATGATCGGTGAGGCAATTAAAAAGCGGATAAAGAGAAATGTTTCGGGATTTGCACCAGCGGCATAACAAATACGGGCAAAAATAGTATTTGCACCAAAGAATGCTGCAGACAGGGCAACCAAAAATACGCCGATCAATCGATCCATATCAAATTTTAATTTTTAACCTATTTTCAAAAACAGCCCATTTTTTAGCGACATCCAGCAGTCACCCATTCCCAATTCAACGCAAGTTGGATTTCAATTAATATCTTATGATTTTGCTATTTCTTAATATCTTAGAGCGCTTCTATATACGTTGCTCAAATCATTGTTTCAAGCAAAATTTAACAAATTTTTTCACATTTAACTATTCGATAAAATTAAGATTTATGAGCGAACTTTTAAAATAAAACCAATAACAACATAGTCTGCCTTTAACGCCTTGCTTTGATGGGAAAGCACTGTTCCTGTTTGGCAATTTGAGAGGAACGCAAGAATCATTCCTATAAAATTAAAGAAATATTTTCAATTTCATTATTTCATTTTGCTTGCCTCACTGATCCTACCTACCTTGTAATTTGGGATTTATTCCGCCATGGGAATCATTATCTGGAATATGGATAAAAAAAAGAGCCATTTAGAAATTTTCCACGAAGGGGAACAATGAATCTTCTGTGTCTATATGACCCGTGTGGTCGAGTTCATCTGATATTGATGATGATTATCCACGGAGCGGTTCTGTTTATGAAAACACCCTTCCCCTCTTATTTGTGCGATATAGTGTCTGAACGAAAGTTGTCTTTTTAGACACAATCCGTCAGACATTTGAACGGTTTAATTATGAAATTTTTGCAGATGTTCTGATGGAAACCTTGAGCATTCCTTAAATCTCTATTCAATTTCCGCTTTATATTTTCGATACAATCCCCGAAATTGATTATACGTCAGCCCCAAAGACCGGGCTGCTTTTTTTTGATTATGTTTAGCCGTATTGAGCGCTCTTTGCAAAAGAAAAACCGACAACGATTTAACGGCATCGTTAAAGGACATATCCAAAAAGTCATCGGTTAATTGGCTTTTAATTGCTTTCGATTTTTTTGGCGGATCATCGATGCGGTTTTCAGTAATCCGGGTGTCAAAGGGATCAAAAGTAATATTTTCTATATCAACCGAATCTGACCGGTATATCGCCCGTTCCACCACATTTTTCAATTCCCGAACATTCCCGGGCCATGGGTAACTCTCAAGCGCTTTCATGGCCTCATCACTAAATACCGGAATCTCTTCGCGTCCCAATTCAAATGCCATCCGGGATGCAAAGTGATTGGCCAGCAAGGAAATATCCTCATGTCGCTCTTTGAGGGAGGGTAAAAACAGAACTTCAAAGCTGAGACGATCAAGCAAATCCTGTTTGAATCTACCGCTCTTGACCATGGCCGACAAATCGGCGTTGGTAGCGGCAATAATCCGCACGTCCACTTCGATACGTTCAGGACTCCCAACCGGTTCGAATGTTCCGTATTCCACCACGCGAAGGATCTTTTCCTGGACTTCCATGGGTGTATTCCCAATTTCATCCAGAAAAAGAGTCCCCTTGTCGGCGAACTCGAACCGCCCTGATCGACGGCGGGTCGCCCCGGTAAACGCGCCTTTTTCATATCCAAACAATTCCGATTCAATCAGTGAGAGGCTGAGGGCGGAACAGTTCAGGGCCACAAACGGCCCTTGCCACCGCGGTGATAAAAAATGGAGCCTTGTGGCGGCGAGCTCTTTACCGGTTCCCCTTTCGCCCAGTATTAAAACCGGTCGATTAATCGGTGCCACCTTGGAAAGGCGTTCTTGAAATTCCAGAAATTTTTCCGACTGGCCCAACGCTTCCCCTTTGGCCGGAATCGCATTGGATGAATCAATATGGTTGAAGGGTCGATTTGGTTTATTCATGGTAATAATAGCTATTATATATGTTTTTTTACCAATGTTTATGCTTTATTACCATTATTCATTTTTGATTGTCAAGGGCAAAACCTATTGTATTTTTTGACTTTATTTAAAAAATAGCCGATTGGCACACTTTATGCTGTTATAGATAAATAAAAAATAACCAATTAAAAAAATGGAGGTGAAAATATGGGGATTTTTACACGTTTTAGAGATATCATTACTTCAAATCTAAATTCAATGCTGGACAAGGCTGAAGATCCGGAAAAACTCATTAAGCTGATGATACATGAAATTGAGGATACGTTGGTTGAGCTCAAAGCATCATGTGCCGGCGTCATGGCGAATCGCCGAAAAATTCAACGCCAGTTGGAAGCGGTCCAGTCGCGCACCGAGTATTGGAATAAAAATGCAGCACTAGCCATCAGAAAAGGACGCGATGATTTGGCACGGGAGGCCCTGGTTGAAAAACGTCGGTGTACGGAAAAAACAGAAAGTATCGAAGAGGAACTCGGGGAATTTAACAATCTAATCGAGCAGTACCAAAAGGATATCCAGCAACTTGAGGACCGGCTCCACGCAACGCGTGAAAAACAACGGATACTGGTACAAAGACATATTCACGCGCGGAGAAAAAAGCGTGCCAGGGAGGAAATTCGACGCATGGATGGCTTTGAATCGATTATTAAGTTCGAACAACTTGAAAATCGAATTGAGCGGATGGAAGCCGAGGCCGATTTGGTAAATTTAGGACATAAGCCGGTGTTAGATGAAGAATTCGACAATCTTTCGCTTACAGAAGAAATCGAGGAAGAATTGGAAAATCTTAAGTTAACTCTCCAAAAAAAGACCGGTTCAGCATAGTTAGTGCCCATCCACAAATGGTAGATTTTGGTTCAGAGCAAGGCTTGAGCAATTTTGAAACCGCAGGCATAGCGGGCTATGTCGAGGATTTCAAAAGAGCGAAAACGCCGCTCGGGGCCAATAGATGCCGTTTGTGGATGGGCAATAGTTAAATTCCAAATGCTGAAATTGATGGCAACATATTTCTGAATCCTAATGGTGCATCCGATGACAGGCAGGTTTATCCGGATTAGGATTTAAAAAAAATCTAACGGAGTTAATGAAAATGCAAGGAATTTTGATTCTTTCTATTATTTTTGGTGGAAGCATTCTGGCTTTAACAATCATCGGCAGTACCATTCTCATTGCTATAAAAATTATCAAAGGGGGAATATCTCCTGCCGGTCAAAAATTGCAATCTGAAGAGGCCCGCATGATTCAGGAAATCTACAAAAGTCTTTCTCGAATGGAAGAACGGGTAGAGACACTTGAAACTCTCATATTGGACCGTGACAGAAAGGATCGAGCATGAAAAGAAAATTTAAAAACATTTTACACCATGGCGTGTATCGCTCTCGAAATGGCGTCATATTGGGGGTTTGCCGCGGGGTTGCCGAATATTTTGACTTTTCGGTTTCCTGGGTCAGAGTCGTCACCCTTATAATTTTCCTCTTTAGCGGGTTTTGGCCTATTGCAGTGCTCTATTTCGTTGCCGCCTTATTGATGAAGCCCGAGCCGGTTATTCCCATTGATACCCGTGAGGAGCAGGAGTTTTATGACAGCTATGTTCATTCCCACAAAGGTGCGGCAGAACGATTAAAACGTCGCTATCGAACTCTCGAAACTCGGATTCAGCGGCTTGAAGAAACGGTAACCACGCGGGAATTTGACTGGGAGCATCGAATAAATACCTAGTGCCGTGCTTCAGAAAACAATCTTTTAAGCGGTTTCGATTGCATTGATTTTATAGTCTGCCGGCGCCTTTCAGTGGAAGCTTTGAGAACCGGACGCGATTTCTCACAGAAATTGCGATCCGGATTCGTGCACAGGTGCCCGGTCAGGAGACTGCGATTCGGCTCAGTGCTTTTGGCTGTGATCAAACGAAAACCGGAATTTGCCGGACTAGGACCCATGATACTGTCCTAATTCGTACATCCCGATGAGGTATTGGAAGGCAGACCGTTGGAACGCAGATATTAAAAGATCTGAAAAGAACCAATAATAAGGATGGATAAAACTATGGAATCTAAGTCAGGACCGGTGAAAATGTTAAGACCGGGACGAAAAATCACCGGAATTTCAGCCTCTCTGCTCCCTTTTCGGCAAAACGGAAAAGTGGATTGGGACGGTTTTTGCGCGCATGTGGACCGCACCGCCGCTGCCGGTCTTGTGCCGGCCGTCAATATGGATACCGGCTTCGTCAACCTGATTGAAAAACAGACCCGCACAAAAGTCCTGATGCATACTCGGCAGACCCTGGGAACAAAACCATTTGTTGCCGGCGCGTTCATCGCCGATAATCCCGGTGACCACTGGAATCCCGATGCCTACCGGGTGCAGATCGAAAAAATTCGTGCCCATGACGCTGTCCCGGTTATTTTTCAATCCTATGGACTGACCGGTCAGACCGGTGATCAAATCGTGGATTCGTATCAGACACTGGCCGATCATTGTGATCAATTCATTGCCTTTGAACTGGGCAGAATGTTTGCGCCGTTCGGAGCCATATATGATGATGAAACTTATAAAGGTATCATGTCCATTCCGCAATGCACCGGTGCAAAGCATTCATCACTGGACCGTAAGCTGGAGTGGCGACGCCTGCAGCTGCGCGATACGCTCCGGCCGGATTTCAAGGTGTACACCGGCAATGACCTGGCCATCGATATGGTGATGTACGGCAGTGATTATCTGCTGGGACTCAGCACGTTCGCGCCGGACATATTTGCCCTGCGCGATAAATATTGGCAGGAAGAAAACCTGCTGTTTTATGAAGTCAATGATCTGCTGCAGTATCTCGGCTCTTTTGTTTTCCGTGATCCTGTACCGGCCTATAAACACAGCGCCGCTCAATTTTTAAAACTACGAAAGTGGATCATATCCGACCGAACTCATCCTGCATCCATTGAAAGACCGACGACAGATATCGCGGTGCTGAAAAATATCATGGAACGATTGTATCATTTTCTATAAGACAATAAATTGATCTGCCGGAACTTAAAACGGCCATCTGCTCGGTCAGGAGGACCGCTTTTACCTGGTATCCATCCTTAATTGGCCTTTTTTGCTTTGGTTCGGCGTTCGGGTGCAGGTTTCCGGTTGCAGCGTACAATATTTACGTCTCACTGCAAATTCTTGTGCGGCCCCACAAAAATTTGCGGGATTTCCTCTCTGATTTTTATAAGCTGAACTCAACTTTCCCAGGACAAAAACCGGCGCATTTTCAGAATTGAATACTTCTATTTTTTATTTTAGAGTCGTGAACGGGCGCTACCTAATTCTTCGTAATAAGAATAAACCAGAAAATCCCGCAAAATACCAATTATAGCGATTTAAATTTTTCGAGAAATTAGTACCGTAAAGACATTTCATCTTAAAGCTCGCTTATTTGGCTATAAGGAAAGACTCATCCTCATTCTTCCATTTGGAAAATAGCCGGAGATTGTAGAAGGAGGGCCTTTGCATGCAAAAAGTGGTGAGGCATATGATATGGTGATCATCTCAATTGAGATGACTATCGAAAATGCGGTTGTGCAAGTGGTGAATTTGGTGAACCGGTTGTGCTTTATCGATTCCCTTTCGACCATAGCAGCCTGCGGACGATGGGGGATTGCAAATAAAATTTTCTCTCGCAAAATCAGTTAATAGTGTGTAGGGTGATTTAATATCATGCAGCGATATCCACAACGAAGGAGGATAGAAGATGTCTAAGAATAAAGTCTGTTTCGATGTGTGCACGCCGGTCAGTTTTCTTGCACGTTCCGCCGCAGTATATGGGGATAAAGAGGCCGTTGTCTACAAAGAGCGACGCTTTAGTTATAACGAATTCCATGCGCGCGTCAATCGCCTGGCCAGCGCATTGATCAAAATCGGTATCGGGAAAGGGGATAAAGTGGCCTTTATCTGTCCCAATACGCCCCCCATGTTAGAAGCCCATTTCGCTGTCCCCAAGATCGGTGCAGTCCTCGTTAGTATCAATATCCGTCTATCCTCCCGGGAAATCGCTTATATTGTCAACCATTCGGATGCCAAAGTGCTGTTTGCGGACAATGGGTTTACCGGTGGGATTAAACCGATTATCAATGATTTGGCCAAAGTAAAAACTTTCGTTAACATCTGTGACATCAGTGATGAGCTGGCATTGGATGGAATGGAATACGAGCAGTTTTTAAGCACGGGTTCCGACGTGCCTGTTTTATGTGCCGTAGAAGACGAGTACGACATTGCGACGATCAATTACACCAGTGGTACAACCGGATTACCCAAGGGAGTGATGTACCATCACCGGGGTGCTTATTTGAACGCCTTGGGCGAGGTAATAGAAACCGGCTTGAATTTCAGATCAATATACCTGTGGACATTGCCTATGTTCCATTGTAATGGCTGGTGCTTTCCCTGGGCCGTAACAGCAGTAGGGGGTACACATGTCTGCCTGCGCGAAGTGGTGCCGGAGGAGATTTTTCGACTGGTGGAATCGGAAAATGTTTCGCATCTCTGCGCCGCTCCAACGATCCTCATCGGCATGTCGGCCTACGCCCAAAGCAACCACATCAAGTTGACCAGCCGACTTGAAACGATAACCGCCGGAGCACCGCCTTCCCCCACGATCATTCAGAATATGGAGGCCATTGGGGCTAATATTACGCATGTTTATGGGCTGACCGAAGTGTACGGTCCGCACAGTGTCTGTGCGTGGCAGCCGAAGTGGGATAATCTGCCACCCGAAAAAAAAGCCGAACTCAAGGCACGTCAGGGGGTTCCCTACACGGTGGCCCAACATATGGATGTTGTTTATCCGGGGTCGATGCGGCCTGTTCCGCATGACGGGAAGACCATGGGAGAAATCGTAATGCGAGGCAACAATGTAATGCTCGGCTACTATAAAGATCCGGAAGCGACGGCCAAGGCGTTTGAAGGCGGATGGTTTCACAGTGGTGATTTGGCAGTGGTGCATCCGGATGGTTATGCGCAGATCATGGACCGGCAGAAGGATATTATCATCAGCGGAGGAGAAAATATATCATCGGTTGAGGTGGAAAATACCATTTATCGCCACCCCGATGTCCAGGAGGTGGCGGTGATTCCGATACCGGATCCCAAATGGGGTGAAGTGGTAAAAGCCTTTGTGGTTCCGAAAAAAGGTCGCCAACCCAATGCGCAAGACATTATTGACTTTTGTCGGGAAAACATTGCCCGGTTCAAAGCGCCTAAATCAATCGAATTTGGGGAATTGCCGAAGACGGCGACGGGAAAAATTCAAAAGTTCAAATTGCGGGAAAAAGAATGGAAGAACCATCCGTGCAAAATAAACCCGCCTGCTGCATAAATAATTTGCCAAAATGGGTTTAACGGCTTTAATAATACTTATTTACCGCCTTTGGTTACTGTTGTGTAACAACCTCCAAGTGACACCCATAAAATATGGAGTCGGCCGGAGTATTTATCCTTTGGGCTTCGCTTTCAGCTATCACTCAAAAGGTCCAAACCGGTGATACCGCATCTCTCCGATAGAGTCTGATTTGTGACCTGGGTTGCCAAAACTTCTCCGTAGTTCGCTCTGGCTTCATCATCGGCACCCTGGCTTTGAACTACTACTCCGAAGACGGATCTTCGACCTCATCTTTTGCTCAAAGGTACTCAATTGATATGAATATCAGAAAAAATATTTTTTTAGCTCTTATCAGTGGTTTTTTATTGGGGATGCCATGGGCTGATTCATCTTTATTCTTTGTGATTTTTATTGCCTGGGTGCCCCTTTTGATCATAGAAGAAAAAACCCGGCACCACCCAAACCCCTACGTCATATTCAACTGTGCTTTTGCCGGTTTTCTGCTATGGAATATCCTGGGAACCTGGTGGATTATCCGAGCTCAATGGATGGGAGCCATTCTTATTATTTTCACAAATTCCATTCTGCAGGCCCTCGTTTTTTGGCTGGCAAGCCGTATCCGGACTATTTTGAAAATTCCCCTTTTGTTACCTTTTATGATAGTTTGGATGGGGTACGAGCATTTTCATCTTTCCTGGGATCTGTCCTGGCCCTGGCTCAATCTGGGCAATGCACTGGTCACAGCCCCAAAACTCATCCAATGGTATGAGTTTACCGGGGTCCGAGGCGGAACACTCTGGATCATACTAACCAACTTTGCAGTTTTGAAAGTGTACGATACTTATCGGAAAAAAAGTTCACGTTATATGGCTCCGGTGGTCGCAATAACGCTGATGCTCTTTTTGATTCCCATCTTTGTATCTTATCAAATTTTTCAAAACGTTCAAGATGATGGAGAAACAGTTAATATAGCACTCATTCAGCCCAACCTGGATCCATATACGGTAAAATTTGATCCGGAAAATTATACGCAACATGTGGAGGCATTTTTCAGAACGGCGGATGCGATTGTCGATGACGATACCCAATATCTGTTTGGTCCCGAAACCCTCATTGTCCGGCAAATTGACGAGAGAAATCCTACAGCATCGATCTACTACCGAAACTTATTGGAATTTCGGAAAAAATATCCCAAGCTTAATATTCTTTTGGGCATACACAGCTACCTTAAACTCAGCAATGAAAACATTCCTCCAGGGAGTCGTTTTAATCCCGAGAAAAACTTTTACTACGAGGCTTTTAATACCGCTCTTTTTCTGCCGGCAGGTTCTCCAGCTGCGCCCCAGTTCTACCACAAAACCAAGTTAGTGCCTCTGTTCGAACGGATGCCTTTTATACAATATCTGGGTTTTCTGGGGAAATACTCCATGGAGCTTGGTGGATATACCGGCACTTACAGTAATCGCCCAGGGCGTTTTACTTTCGAATTACCGGACGCTTCGGTTAACATCTTGCCGATCGTTTGCTTTGAATCCATATTCGGCCCATACGTCTCCGGAAACCTGTCCAAAAAAAAGGCTTTATCACCATGATCACCAACGACGGATGGTGGAAAAATACGCCGGGCTATCGACATCACTTCAATTTCAGCCCGGTTCGGGCCATTGAAAACCGGCGAGATTTTGTTCGAGTGGCTAATACGGGAATTTCTGCGATTATCAATGCCAAAGGTTTGATTATCGCCAAGACCCCCTGGTGGGAAAAGGCGACCCTCAAAGGCAAGATTCATCTTCGCCGGGGGCAAACGTTTTTCGCTCGACATGGAGATTATCTGGGCCGGATATCTTTGATTTTAACCGGACTCCTGATCTTATACGCGGGCATTCGGAAACTAAAAAATGCCGGACCAAAGCTTAAACTTTGAATTAAACCTTGGCAATTAAGCCCTTGGATAAAGCAAAACCCGAATATTTTCTAAGGCAGTTAATCCATCAGCAGATTATAAAAATTTTCAGATAAACGTTTTATTGGACAGATTTATTGCCCCCAGGCAGGCACATGATAAGGTTCATAAAATGAAGAATCCTGACCCACAGAACCAGGCTTTGATCTGTCTCTGAAAGGGGCTCATTTTTTACAAATTAAAAAAGTTAGAAGTGATTTAGATGATGGTGGTGCTTCGCTGGGTTAAATTCATATAATTGATGTAATTCCTTAATCTTATATCACTTTAAATCACTTCAAATTTTGGGTATTTTTAAGGTATTCAGCAGATCCGGATATCTGTGATTCCGTCCAGAGGACCGGGTTCTTCCCAGTCAAATAAATCCTTTCGAATTTGTAGCAATAGTCGGTCTTAATTTTCAAGTGTTTATTGGGTCCAATATCCAATAGACGTGCCCGGAGTTTTTTGCTAAATTCAGATTCGGATCGGGAAAAAAATAAGGTTGAGTTATCTTTTTTAAAAAAAATGCAAAAAAAAACTTGACAGCTTATTTTCATTATGTATCATTGGGAAAAATTTATTTTAGCCAAGGCTACCCTGCGGAAGGGATTGCAAGGTCTAAAAAGTTCCGCGCTATAAAAAGACCGTGTCGCCTGAATACACGCAGCTCAATTTTCATATATAAAGTGAACTGATCGGTGTATGGCAGCTTGGCTTTTTGTGTTTTGTTCTATATGAGCCAAGTTGTCACGAGTACGGCAACTTGGCTTCTTTCGTTTTGCTTAAATGAGCCAGGTTGCAGTGAGTATGGCAACTTGGCTTTTTTCGTATTGCTCATATAAGCCAAGTTACCGGGAGTACGGTAGGTTGGCTTTTTTTCATTGTTTCATGTGAGTCAAGCCACCGGGATTATAGCAGTTTGGCTTTTTTTGCATCGTTTGAAACTTATCGAGATCCGGCCTGCGGATCACACATTGATAAATTCTAAAACGCCATCGTTCAAGCATAGATGCAACCTGTGGATAATTAAAAGTTTCTGTGCATAATCCTGTATTAAATCGTGTTGTCGGTTCACCCAGGTGACAAATGTCATACTTTAGATAATATCACGAAACCGTGGAAAGGAGGTGAGCATAAGGTGTCTTGGTGGGGCAGTATTTTTATTGGATCTTTCATTTATTTAGAAAAAAATGTCCGTAAATTTGCCATGTAAATTCAAACCTGACTATTAACACATTAAAAAAGGAGTGACGCAAAATGACGATTTACAATAAAATGATCGATGAAGCAGTAGGGGCAACCAAGGCAGTTTTCTCTGTTATAAAAGAGAAAAGAGGAGGAAATTTTAAATTAACCGATTGCCAACCATACGTTGACGCCGTCAATACAATGAAACCGAGCGATGGGCAATCCAAAGAGGTAATTGATCTCCATGTTCAATCTGTGAATGCACACTATGACATTCTTTTGGGCCTGACAGATACAATTCGTCCCGAAGATGATCCCTTTGTTGAACATTACCAGACGCCGCCAATTCTGGAAATTTTCTATGAAGAGGATGCGGCCTTCAAAGAGTCCATGTGGAAATTCATCGACGCCATAGCCGAAAATACGGCTCTTATGGGGAGAGAATCCGTTAGACGTTACGGCGGGATGTATGGACTGACCTGTGTGGTGGATTTTGCTTATTCCTGCGGCTCAGTACCCAACGTTGTTAACCAAATCCTTGCGGGACTCGATATACCGTTGGACCACAAGCGTACTATCATTTCCTCAAAGTCATGGGGCATGAATACTTCTTACGGATTAGGCGGAGCCTTCCGTGCTGCGCTGGAGTCAGGAAAAACCATGGCCGATGCAGAAGCGGCCGAGGTCGAGCAATTCCAGTATATCTATCGCGAACCTGTCGAAGCACAGGCCAAACTGATGGATACTCATAATTTAGGTGGCCATGGACCTCACAGTTCTTTTGACACGCGCAAATACATGAGCCAGTATAAAGAAAGAATGAAACCCTATGTGATGGCCGCCCTGAAGGCGAACGTACATCCGGCAAATATCGTGACGGTACCTGCCTACTGCGTGGGTGACGTGGGCCATCATATCGCCCAGTCTGCATTCAATATGTTCAAAGATGACATGGTATTCGGTATTTATGAGGCCGTGATGGGTGTTTTTGAAAATACTTTGAACAGAGGGTTGGAACAAAATGCCTACAAAAGTGCGTACGATGTTCTGTCGGTAGCAACCGGAGCACCGGCATGTGCCACGGCCTATATTCTGTGGCAGGACAGTTTTACCGTTCCTATGGTTATCGATCTTTTAAGCAAGCGCTTTCATAACTATGCGGCCATGAACCCCAAACGGGGTGAGGCCGACGATCTGCACAACGCAGATTTTATTGACATCCTCGCTCGTGGAGAGAGTATTCTTGACATCAAGCCTATCGGCAAGGGTGGAAAAATAAAAGGAATCGAAGTCGACCTCAGCCCGGTCGACAACCACGAGGTTGTCATGAATCCACAACGGTACACATACCCGGCATGTGCAATAACACAACGCTTTGCAGCTTTGATGAGCATGTCCGACTTCCCGTGCTATCTGACTCCCGAGTGTACTACCGCCACGCTGATGACGAACATTATCGCCATGAATCCTAAGGATCCGGGTTCTCCGTTAAGATCTTGTAAGGATTGTGCAGTCACCACCCTGATTAAGCGGAACGTGCCTTATGTTAAGGGGATCGGTGCAGGCAAGAAAGGTTACTGTCAGTTTGATGTTGCGATCTAATTTTCTGACCGTAAAACTGTATTCGGAATCTGGGGTACTCCCCAGATTCCACCTTACACGACACTAACACTCAAAAATAAGGAGCTAATAACAATGACTAAAGAGCCGACATCTATGCAAAAGTACCTCGCTGAAATGTTAGGTACATTCATGCTGGTCTGGATCGGCCCGGGCGCTGGCGTTGTGGCCGGCATGGTGGGCGTGAAAGGTCTGTCAGACGTATTAGCCATAGCACTGGCTTTCGGATTTGCCGTGGCTATTGCAATACACGTGGTGGGAAAAATTTCCGGGTGCCATATCAACCCTGCGGTGACAATCGCTTTGGCAGTTCGAGGGCGCTTCCCTTGGAAAGATGTGGCCCCCTATATCGCTTTTCAGCTTGCCGGTGCGGTCATAGCATCGTTGCTGTTTGTAGCTGTTTTGGGAACCCAGGCTTCCTCCACCTACGGGTTGGGAGCAACCACTTTAAATAGCGGAGCCGGAGTGACTATCCCCATGGGGATGCTTGCTGAAGCTATCGGCACTTTCTTACTGGTCATCGTCATTTATGGTGTGGCCGTAGACAGTCGTGCCCCGGCAGGTTGGGCAGGTTGGATAATCGGTATGGCAGTTGCGGGTATTATCATTACACTCGGACCCTTAACCGGAGCTTCCATAAATCCGGCCCGTACCTTCGGACCCTATATCGGCAATTTATTTTTTGGAGGCCCAAACCCGTGGAACCAATTCATCCTGGTTTATACTATTGCGCCGATTCTTGGCGGTGTGGTCGCCGCATTTTTATATGACTTTATTGCCAAACCTGATGGCGGTGAATAATAGGTTGCAGCCGGAAGCATGCTGCAAAGGATTACCATCGGTTTGGGGCCGGAGCCTTTGTTTTTTTTCATATTTTTTGTGTAGATATAAGTTGCCGGTCATTTCCGGGTGATAATCCACCTTGCAAAATTGGTACCTGAACTCATCTTAGATTTTAAATTCGGATGTTTTGATGGTACCAGAATGTGGGGATAATCATCTTGATTGTTTTTTACTATTTTTTTTATCCTTTCCGGTAATTTCAGGGCATGCAGAAATATGTTCACTTTTGTTCCGGGGAAACGGTCTTCTGCTGGGAACAAGATGCAGAATTTTCGTCGCTGGGATACCAAATAAGAGGAGGAATTGTTATGCAATGTTATGTGTGTGCACAAGGCAAAGCCAAGACCGAAGCCATTGCTGTCTGTATTGTGTGTGGTATGGCGGTCTGCCAGGACCATCTGATCAGGGCTGATATCGATATGTGGGAAGGGGGTTATCCCATCCCTCCTGCCAAGTTGAAGAAAAAACTTCCGAGAATTTTGTGCAAGGAATGTTATGATGCGCTTATTACTCAAAAAGCATAATTAAGTAAGTATTAAGCAGCAAAGCAGACACATTCGGTTTACTGGATGGGTCTTATACGGTACTTACCGCGCCGCATAAGATCCATTCTACTCCGATCGAGAACGGGGAAACGATGGTAAGCAAAAAAAATTCAACCGACCGGTTATCTGATTCAGCCAAAGAGATACATAGGCCATACAAACTGGCTTGGGGGATAACCGGTGCAGGAGATCTGATAACCGAAATCTTCGAAGTCATGATTGATTTAAAGAAAACCGGTAACTTTAAGATAACGGCAATTTTATCAAAAGCTTCGGTTACAGTGCTCAAGGCATATCGTTTGTGGAATACATTGCCGACCATTGCGGATAAAATTCTGGTTGAAAAAGATGCAAACACACCGTTTATAGTCGGCGCTCTGCAAACTCGAAAATTTGATGCTCTTTTGGTTGCACCAACGACAGGCAACAGTGTTGCAAAAATAGTCCATGGAATCGCAGATACCTTAATCACCAATGCCGTTGCAATGACAACTAGAACCAAAACGCCGGTATTTATTCTTCCTGTAGAAAAAGAAGGAAATGAAGTCAACACAACACTCCCCAATGGGAGCAAGTTAGAATTGTTTACCCGTGATCTGGACGCTCAAAATACTGTAAAGCTCGGCAAAATAAAAGGCATCTCGGTGTTGGAGACACCGGAAGACATAAAAAACTTGATCGGGCGCCGGTAAAGGTACCTGTGCAATACAGACTTGAAAAGAGAAAGATTTTAAATTTTCCGAAAGTGTGGCAGAGAACTCAGCGTGCGGAACACTGCCGGCAATGACCGGCTCGACGCGAGTTTTTCTAAGCCGCGGACACACTTCCTTAAAAAATGTATACTGCGGCTAATCTTCGATTGACTGAGGTTTTTTTGGCATAAATGAGTTAAAATTGCAAAATGCGTTGTTCAAGAGGACAGACAGCTCATGACATCTGAAAATTACCGGAAGGCAAACTCCATGGAGGTTCGCATTGCGGCGTCAGGTCGTCTGCATCTTGGGTTTATGGATTTAAACGGCAGTTTGGGTAGACTCTATGGTAGTATCGGAGTTGCACTATCAAAGCCCAAAACCGAGATTGCGGTTAAAATTAGCGGTCATCTTAGCGTCCAAAACGTATCCGAAGCTCGGAAGCGAAAGGTAGTCAATTTTGTTAAAGCCTTTTCAAAATATCATGAAATTGACCCGAATATGACAATCCGGGTGATCAAAAGTATTCCTGAACACAAAGGATTGGGATCAGGCACTCAATTGGCTTTGAGCATATCTACCGCCCTGGCGCACATTTACGGTATTAAAACCGACACGCATGATCTTTCGGTAATTACAAGCAGAGGAATGAGATCCAGTATCGGGATTTGGAGCTTTGAACAGGGTGGTCTAATCATTGATTCTGGAAAAATGCGACTAAAAGACGGTAGTTTGGATTCAAGACCCCCCAAGGCTGTCGTTAGATTCGATTTTCCCGATGAATGGAAATTTGTAATCGTTGTTCCGAAAGAAAAACATGGGCTCTCCGGAGAACAAGAGAAAAAAGCCATCGGGTTTGTCCATCCTTCAAAAAAAATATCCGGGGAAATATGCCGGTTGGTAATGATGAAATTTCTGCCGTCGCTCATTGAAAAGGACATCGAAAATTTCGGTAGCGCCTTATCGGAGATCGATCGCAAGACAGGCCAGTTTTTTGTACCTGTTCAGGGGGGGATTTATAGTGAAAAGTTGTCCCACAAACTAATCAAGAATTTATTTGTTTCGGGTGCTTACGGTGCGGGACAAAGTTCTTGGGGACCGGCTGTATACGGTCTGACCTTAAAGTCGGAATCTGATAATGTGGCAAATTGTATGATTGAGTTTCTCGAGAGGAATAAAATCAAGGGGGACGTCTTTATTTCCTCCGGTCATAACAGAGGAGCGGAAGTGGAAATATTACGATCTTAAAATTGTTGCGGCCTGAAGGAGGTGCATCCACACCGTTTGATACCCGCATAAACGGTTGGGCGGGGCAAACTCCCCGCTGCGATAACCTAGCGCGCTGGATGATATGAACCCTGAACTTTTAGGAGATTAGTCCAATGAAAAAAATTTTAATCCAACTGGATAGCGACAAATTCGCCAGTGTTTTTGACGCTATTACGGCCTATGATGCCGGAACGGACCATGTACTTCAATATAGTGAAGTATCCGCCGATGAAGTCCGCGACCTGGTGTATGGTGCGATGTTTACACGGGGCGGAGACGATCTGAGGAACTCGGCCGTTTTTATCGGCGGTTCCAATGTTTCCCGTGGCGAAGAGATGATGAAAGCGGTAGTGGGATCTTTTTTCGGCCCGGTACGTGTATCGGTTATGCTGGACGCCAATGGTTGCAACACAACCGCCGCTGCGGCGGTGAGAAAAATCGTATCCATTGGCGAAATCAAGGGACAAAAGGCGGTTGTCCTGGCCGGAACCGGCCCGGTTGGCATGCGAGCCGCTGGAATGTTGGCTTTAGAAGGCGCTGAAGTGACACTCACATCTCGCTCCCGGGAAGGGGCTGAAAAAGCTTGCGCCTTGGTCAATGACCATTTCGGTGTCACAATCAGCCCTGCACAAGTTGGAAACTTTGAAGATCCCAAAATTCTTAATGATTCCTATGCGATCCTTTGTGCAGGAGCTGCAGGGATTACGATGCTTCCTGAGTCTATTTGGCTTGAGCATCCAACGCTTCGCGTTCTGGCGGATGTTAATGCTGTTCCCCCACTCGGTATTGAAAAAACAAAACCCCACTGGAATGGTAAAGAAAAAGGTGAAAAAATTATTTTTGGCGCTCTCGGCATCGGCGGTTTAAAAATGAAAATCCATCGGAATTGTCTCACTCGTCTTTTTAAACAAAACGATCTTGTACTTGATGCTGAAGAGATTTACGAAATTGCCAAGACGATAGATAACAAATGATTCCACTAGTTCTCGGGCTGAGCACACGTGCCATAGCCGAATCAGCGGTGCGTGGTGGAAATAACGTTTTCACCCTCGATTACTTCGGCGACCGGGACCAGAGGGCACTGGTCAAAAACCATTCCCTTTCCAGGGATTATGGGCTTTCGTTTAGCGCCGCAAGTCTGCTCAAAGCCAGTGTCGATCTGGAATTCGATGCGGTGTTTTACACATCCAATCTGGAAAACCACCCTAAAGTGGTGGGGAAGCTCGCCGATCGCGCAGACGTGTTAGGCAATGGGGCCGAAGTTCTTCGACGCGTTCGCGACTGGGCTGTGCTAAGAGCATTTTGCCGTCAAAAATCAATTCCACACCCGGCGACATTGTTACCCGGAGAGGAAAAACTGGCAACCTCGGAATTCAACTGGCTTTGCAAACCCGTCTCCGGAGGGGGAGGGTCCGGCATACGGCCCTGGGACGGGTGCCGGTTGAAACGCAATTTTATCCTACAGGCCTATGTGGACGGGTTGCCCGCTTCGGTTGCCTTCGTGGCCGATGGGAAAAAAGGGGTTGTTATCGGATTAACCCATCAGCTTATCGGACATCATAAATTCGGCGCTGCCGATTATTGCTGGTGCGGCAACATTCTACCACTACCCATGGAATACAATAAAAGCCGATATGTTCTGGACGAGGTGGAAAAGATGGTTAGCCTTTTAACCCGGCATTTCGGATTAAAAGGTGTTGGTGGAATCGATATTATCATTTCCGATGGGCCGGACGGTCAGCCGCATGCCTTTCTGGTGGAGATTAATCCACGTTATACCGCCTCGATGGAATTAATTGAGTGGGGTTACGGACTCAATATCTATTCTTTAAACTTAGATGCCGTTAACGGATACTTGCCGGAATTCTCTCTGTCCGGACACCTGGATGGACCTTTTTTCGGAAAATCAATCGTGTTTGCCCGTAACTCTATCATAATCCCGGAGACCAAAGGATGGTCGAAGCGGGGCTGGAGAGATATTCCTTTTCCGAGGGATAAGATTAGAAAAGGTCGACCGGTCTGTACGGTATTTGCCGGAGGTAACACGCACTCTGAATGCTTGACGAATCTGATCATAAACGATGCGAACGTAAGACGGGAAACCGGTGACACCCAAGAGGGAATTTGAATGGAAGATTTTTTTATTTTAATTACAGGGCGCACCAAAGAGCAGGCCCATGGCCTGCACATAGGTGCCGGTTCGCCGGCCCACTTAGAAGCCACATCATTTATCGAAATCTGCCCGGAGGACATGACCCGGTTAGGGATAAAAGATGGACAGATTGTCCGCCTTCGTTCAGATACAGGGCTGGTGGAGGCGCCGGCCCGTACCGGAAATCTTCCCTCAGGCCTTCTGTTCATCCCGATGGGGCCGACCGCAAATGCTCTTGTGGAAACAGATACCCTCGGCACCGGAATGCCACTTTTTAAAGGCCAACGTGTAAAATTGGAACGGATATGAGCAGATTAATTGAAAATGTCACTTGCAAATTTTGCGGTTGTTTGTGTGATGATATTGCCGTCGAGGTAGAGGGCAATCAAATTCTCAATGCCAAAAAGGCTTGCCCCAACGGCCGTAGCATGTTTTTGAATTATGATCCCATACCTCGAAAACCCTTGGTGGATGGACAAATTGTGGAATGGGATGAGGCTGTTTCAGCGACAGTGGACATTCTGAACACGGCGGACAGCCCCCTCATATATGGTCTCAGTTCAACCAGCACCGAGGCTCAAAGGAAAGCGGTGGAATTGACTGACCGACTTGGAGCGATGATCGATTCCACGTCCTCGGTATGCCATTTTCCAACAAGCTTGGCAGTTCAAACAGTGGGGGAGGCCACATGCACATTAGGTGAGGTCAAGGATAGAGCTGATCTATTAATCTTCTGGGGCTGTAATCCGATGGTCTCACATATTCGCCATTTCAGCCGTTACTCGGCAAACGCCAAGGGCCGTCTCATTCCCAATGGTCGAAAAGGTAGAACCATTGTAGTGGTCGATGTCCGCCCCACTCAGACCGCGAAGGCAGCCGATCATTTTCTACAGCTATCGCCCGGAACTGATTTTGAAGTACTAACCTCGCTTCGAGTCCTCATTCAAGGTAAAAATATAGAACATGGCGTGGGCGGCCTATCTTTGGAACAACTTCATGAATTGGCCCATATGATGAAAACATGCCGTTACGGGGTGGCCTTTTTTGGAATGGGCCTGACCATGACACCCGGGCGCAATTACAATGTGGCCGAGCTCTTTACATTAGGTGCTGAGCTTAACCGCTACACCCGGTTTTCGGTTATTCCAATGAGAGGGCACGGCAATGTGGCAGGGGCGGATCAAGTGCTCACATGGTTGACCGGCTATCCGACCGCCGTCAGCTTTGCTCGCGGATATCCTCAGTACGGGCCGGGTGAGTTTACGACCGTGGATATCTTGTCCAGAGGTGAAGCGGACGCAGCTCTCATCGTTGCATCGGATCCAATCGCTCACCTGCCCGGGAGAGCAGCAAAAAACTTGGAGCGCATCCCCACCATTCTGATGACACCCACGACCAATTGCTCATCCAAAGCGGCCAGAGTGATTCTGCCCACCGCATGTTACGGCATAGACGCACCGGGCACATCATATCGTATGGATAATGTTCCCCTCAGACTCCGAGCAATTTTTCCGAATACCAACCCCACAGATGAAGAGATACTCTCTTGGATAATAAAGGCGGTGCAACAGTGTTAGGGATAACAGGCGGTACGGTCTTCGATCCGTGTAATGGAATTGAGGGCCGCCTTATGGATATTTGGATAAAAAATGGAAAAATAGCTTCACCGGAAGATTTTACACCCGGTGAAGCGCGGATCATCGATGCTTCAGGGCTGGTAGTGATGCCCGGCGGCGTGGATATCCACAGCCATATCGCCGGAGCAAAAGCCAATGCCGGGCGCAAACTATGTCCCGAGGACAGTCGAAGGCTCTTGCGGCCGCGGGCCGAAAATACCCGGTCCGGGTCCGGTTATACCGTACCATCGACCCACTTGACGGGCTATCTTTACACGGAAATGGGGTATACGACGGTAATGGAGGCTGCCACCTCTCCTTTGGTGGCCAGGCATACCCATGAGGAGCTGGAGGATATTCCGATCATCGACAAAGGCGCGTTTCTTACAATGGGCAATAATCACTTTATCATGAAATGCATCCGGGACGGCGAAAAGGAGAAAGCCCGCGATTACGTAGGCTGGTTGCTGGGGGCGGCTAAGGGTTTTGCCATTAAAATTGTCAATCCGGGGGGTGTGGAGAACTGGAAATACGGCAAAAACGTCCATAATCTTGACGATGAGGTGATCGGATTCGGTGTAACACCCCGCCAAATTTTAACCACTCTGGCCGGAATAAGCGAGGAACTCAAACTACCTCATCCGGTGCATATCCACGGATTGAGACTCGGTCAGCCGGGCAGTGCGGATATCACGGTAGAGACAATGGAATTGATGGGCGGGATCAATGCGCATTTTTGTCACCTCCAATTCATGAGCTACGGCGGAAAACGGGGCGGATTCCCCAGATCGGCCGCCGCCCAAGTGGCGCAAGTGGTCAATAAAAACCCGAATATCAGTATCGATGTGGGCCAGGTTATTTTTGGTCCGGCCACCACAATGACATCCGATGCACCGTGTCAGTTCAGCCTGAGCCAACGAATCGGCGGCAAATGGATGAATGATGATCTGGAAAGTGAGTCAGGCGGTGGTTTGGTGCCATTGGTCTATAAACGTAACAATCCACTACATGGTACCATGTGGTTGACCGGATTAGAGTTATTTTTACTAACCGATGATCCCTGGCGCGTTTATCTAACCACCGACCATCCCAATGCAGGTCCTTTTTGCGGTTATCCCGAAGTGATCAGTTTGTTGATGGACCGTGGCATTCGCGCCCGGGAGTTTGATAAACTGCCAAAAAAGGCTAAAAAAAGATCGATTCTCCGGGAACTGGACCGAGAGTATACACTCAATGAAATCGCAATAATTACCCGGGCAGGCCCGGCCAGGCGACTGGGGTTGAAAAACAAGGGCCACCTCGGGATCGGAGCGGATGCCGACATAACCATCTACGCAAATCAGGACGATAAGAAGAAAATGTTCTCCCGGCCCCGATACGTCATCAAAGATGGTGTGATTGTGGCAAGGGACGGTCGGATCGTGTGTGAACACCAGGGGCGGATCTTATATGTCGCCCCATCTTACGATCCTGTAATCGAGACGGATATCCGGAAGCACTTCCGGGAGGCGTATACCGTGTCTTTTGACAATTACCCCATTTTAGCGGATCATCTCCTTCTGGGTGAGATGGTCCCTTGCGGATAGGCAATTATGTCACTACTTCATCAGGTTTATCTGGGCTTTGGCGCCAATCTTGGAAATCGACAGGCCAATATCCTTCAGGCGTTACAGTATGTCCAGACCCGTGCATCCATTAAAAAACTTTCTTCCTTTTACGAAACCAAACCATCGGGATACTTGGACCAGCCCAAATTCCTCAATATCACGTGTGAACTGGAAACCGATCTTTCCCCAGCTGATTTTCTCCGCTTTTTGAAATGGATTGAGAAACGAATGGGCAGACAAGCGTCATTTCGTAATGCACCTCGACCCATTGACATCGACATACTTTTCTACGATGAACTGATCCTCAAAGACCTGGATTTACAACTTCCCCATCCTCGCCTGCCCGAACGGGCATTTGTTTTGGTTCCATTAGCGGAGATTGCACCCAATTTGGTGCACCCAGAGTTGCATATATCGGTGAAAGAGATGCTAAACAGGGTGGATCCGACGGGAATTGAACGGATCGATCGGGGTCTTAAGTTGCGAATCGACAACGACATTCAGCAATCCCGGCCAACCGTACCGGTCAGTCTGAGTCGCGCGGGTGTCACCAATCTGAGGAGAATAATCCAGATCGCCGATGGGGGGCGGGGTGTTTTATTTTATGCCAAACTGGACCTCTTCGCTGACCTGAATCCCGAACAGTCCGGTGTCCACATGTCCCGATTCAGTGATGTATTAGAGTCTCTCGTGGAGGAAATCTCTCTGGAACCTTCACGCGACATCGAGTCGCTTGCAGAACGATTGGCCCGGCAAGTGGTGAAAACCCAGGGTGCGATTTACTCTGAAGTACACATCCGGGCCCACTCGCCGATGAAGAAGGTGACTCCGATTACAGGCAAGCCGTCTGAAGAACTGTACACTCTGATCGGCATCGCCGCCAGCACCCAAGAGCACACCGCCCGCCTGGTGGGGATCGAAACGGAAGGGATGACTGTTTGTCCTTGCGCCCAGGACATGGTCAAAAGCTACTCTAAAGACCTGCTGATGGAAGAGGGGTTTTCAAAAGGAGATTCCGAGCGGATTGTAAACATTATTCCCATGGCTTCTCATAACCAGCGGGGTAGAGGCACATTGCTGATCGGATCCGAGCAGCCGGTACGGGCCGAGAACCTGGTTCATATTGTGGAAGCATCGATGAGCTCTGAGACATACGAGCTTCTCAAGCGGCCGGATGAGTTTTTCATCGTCAACAAGGCTCATCGCAACCCCAGGTTCGTGGAAGATGTAGTACGCGAAATCCTGCGTAACGTAATAGAGGTGTATCCGGACCTGCCCGATGATGCCTTTATCCTGGTCAAGCAGGAGAACTTCGAAGGCATACACCAACATAACGCTTTTGCCGAGCGATTTGGCACCTTTGCCGAAATACGCCGGGAGATTGTCAAACAGGAGCATGTCATCCGGCATACATCCCTGGAAGAGTGGCTCAAAGGACAGTTTTATGTACAAAATTGAGGTGAAAAAAGGGAATTTAAATTTCAGTGCCGCCCATTTTATTTCTTTTGGCGGCAAGTGCGAGCGGCTTCACGGCCACAACTACGCCGTGTCGGTAATCTTGGAAGGGAACTTGTCGGAAGATTGTTATGTTTTTGATTTTGTGGCGCTTAAGAAAATTATCCGTCGAATTTGTGAACGCCTGGACCACCGTTTTCTGTTGCCCATGCAAAGTCAGCACCTGGATATCAAGGAGGCTGATGAAGAGTGGGAAATTCGATTTGAAAATCGACGATATGTCTTCCCGGCTGATGATGTTCTGATCTTGCCGGTGGACAGCATCACCGCCGAACGACTGGCAGAGCATATCTGCGGTCAATTGATAGCATCGGTAAAAAAGCAAAATTTTACATCGATAACCGTCGGTGTAGAGGAAGCGCCCGGACAAACCGCTTTCTATCAGCATTCATTTTAACAGAGTGAAGAAATCATAAAAAATACCTTTTAAAAAGAAGTGAGTGATTTTTCAAAATGTCTGATTACCTCTTTGTAACCGGCAAGCTGGCTGCTGATGCTCTGATACCCATTATTGAAAAGATGGGACCTGATTTTAAGTATGAAGTGGCTGTCCTGAACATATCCGTCGCCGCCCTGATGGACACACGGTGGATTGCACGGCATCTATCCGATGCCCGTGAATGCGCTCAGGTCATGATCCCCGGTGGATGTCGGGGGGATCTTTCCATCATTGAAGATCGTTTAGGTGTCTCTGTAATCCGCGGACCCAAAGACCTGAAGGATCTGCCCATCTTCTTCGGGCATGAACGCATTCTGGAGGGGTACGGTGAATATCGGGTGAAGATTTTAGCCGAAATTGTGGACGCGTATCGAATGCCCTGGAATGAGATCCAGAGAATGGCTGAATACTATCGATCTCAGGGAGCAGATATCATCGACCTGGGCTGTCCCTCCCAGGGTGGGTTTCCCGGTGTGAAACGGGTTGTGGCCGGGCTCAAAGAGCAGGGTTATACCGTCAGCCTGGATTCCTTTGATTCCGAAACTATCATTCAAGCAGATGAAGCCGGTATGGATCTTCTGCTAAGCGTCAATTCAAAAAATATGAAAATAGTCTCTAAACTGCACTGCAAAGTGGTGGTTATCCCCGACTTTGGAAAAAGTCTGAAGTCGCTTGAAAAAAATGCAGCACAAGTTAAACAGTGGGGGGTGCCCTATGTCCTGGATCCCATTTTGGATCCTATCAGTTTCGGGTTCGCTGACTCTTTAAATCGTTTTTACGAAACCCGGCGGCGCCACCCCAATGCCGAGATGCTTATGGGTCTAGGCAATCTTACCGAACTCACCGACGCGGACAGTATCGGCATTAACGCGGTGATGACCGGAATCATCACCGAACTCGGTATCGACTACGTGCTAAGCACGGAAGTGATCAACTGGACGCGGGGAGCGATAAAAGAGATCGATCTGGCCCGCAAACTGATGTATTACGCTCATAAAAACCGGTTGCTGCCGAAAGACATCGATGATGGTCTGCTGACAGTGAAAGACCCCCCCCACGAGTCTTACAGTGAGGCGGAGTTGCGCCATATGCATCAATTGGTAACCGATAATAATTTTCGCATCTTCACTGACGACACATGGATTTACCTCTTCAATCGCGACAGGTTCATTCGGGGTACAGACCCGCAAGAAATTTTTGCCCAACTTGATGTTACGGAACCGTCTCATGCCTTTTATTTGGGCAAGGAGCTTGAACGCGCCGCTCTGAGTGTGCAATTGGGCAAAAAATATACCCAGGAAGATCAATTGCGCTGGGGCTATCTAAGCCATAAAAAAATGTCAACTTAATGGAGCAATATGGTTCGCGCTATCGGCATTGATCCGGGCACGTTGAGCTTTGATGTATGTGGCCTGGAAGGAAACCACCTTTTTCTGGACCGGACAATTTCCTCCACGGAACTTGTTTCAAAACCGGAGGTATTGGTGGACATGCTGCACCTGGCTGCGCCGGTGGAGATGATTGTCGGCCCCTCCGGATATGGGTTGCCCTGGGTAAGGGCACAAGACCTCACGAGCGAGCAAATGAAGCTTATGGTTCTCAGTAAAGAACGAGATCGCGGGCAAGATGCCATTGTGGGCGGAATGCATGGGATCTTTCAAATGCTCAAGGAAAGTGGGTTGCCGGTCTGCTTTGCTCCAGCCGTGATTCATCTTTCTACGGTACCTTTGCATCGAAAGGTCAACCGAATTGATATGGGCACGGCGGACAAGCTGTGCGCCGCGGCGCTGGGGATATGGGATCAATCCCGTCACCTGGAAATTGATTACCATGAAACTTCATTTATCTACGTGGAACTGGGTGGTGCCTTTACGGCAGTCATGGCAGTGGAGAAAGGGAAAGTGGTGGATGGTTTGGGCGGTACTGCGGGCTGTTTGGGATATCTCTCTTCGGGAGCCATGGATGGAGAGTTGGCTTATCTTTTAGGGAACTTTCATAAGGAAATCCTATGTTCAGGCGGTATGGCTTACATTGCGGGAAAACCTGAACTGTCACCCCAAGAGTTTATGGCTCTGGTCCCATCCGATGCCCGGTGTCGTCTCGCATGGGAGGCCTTTTTGGAAAGCCTCGTAAAATACGTTTCGGCTGAAATATCAATTGTTCCATCGCCCCGGGAAATTTTGATTTCCGGCCGTCTTTGCCGTATCGAAAAGATCAGCGATAAGGTGGCCCGCCGTCTATCAGGTTTTGCTCCGGTACGAAAAGTAAAGGGCTTTGCCCGGATGGCCAAAGAGGCCGCTCAAGGGGCTGCTCTCATTGCCGAAGGATTAGCCGGTGGCTTGAACAAAAAATTAGTAGAAGTTATGGAGCTGTACAAAACAAGTGGCAGCGTCCTGGATCATCTTTATATCAAGAATTCGGCGTCTTTGAGACAAAATCTCTTTGCTTCGTGATCCGAGGATCGGAATTTTTTAAGATGGAGGAGTGTGATTACCGCACATGCAAATTAATACTGTTAAAATAGAGGACACTTTCGCGGAAGCTTTCAAAATGTGGGGAAGTCGGCTGATCATAACCGCTTTCAATGATCGCTGGGCCATGATTGCCGCCCAGGCTGTGACCGGTTTTGCCACATCAATCATCGGTTGTGGTTGTGAGGCAGGCATCGGCGGACTATTGCCTGGCGATCAGACCCCGGACGGACGGCCGGGTGTCCGGGTATTATTCTTTACCATGTCAAAAAAAGATATGGAAAAACACCTTATCTTGCGTTTGGGACAATGTATTATGACCTCCCCCACTTCGGCATGCTACAACGACTTACCCACGGAAATAAATGTAAATGTTGGTGGCAAACTTCGTTACTTTGGTGATGGTTTTCAAAATAGCAAATTGTGGGAAGAAAGGCGATTGTGGCGAGTGCCGGTGATGGACGGTGAGTTTGTGATTGAAGAACGGTTTGGGGTGGAAAAATCGGTCGGTGGTGGAAATTTTATCATCCTCGCCGACAGTCAAGCCAGTGTGCTGGCATCGGCGGAAGCGGCAGTGGAGGCTATTCGTACCGTTCCGGATGTCATTTTACCTTTTCCGGGCGGAATTGTACGGAGCGGGAGCAAGATCGGTTCGATATACAAAGGACAGGGGGTTTCAACCAACACAGCCTATTGTCCCACGATTCGGCGTCAGGTAGATTCCGCCTTGCCTGAAGGGGTCAATTCGGTTCTGGAGATCGTGATCGATGGTCTGGATGAAGGCGTCGTACGGGAGGCGACTCGAGTCGGTATCCAAGCCGCTTGCCGGCCGGGAGTGTTGCACATCTCTGCAGGAAACTACGGAGGCAAACTAGGCCAATACCATTTCCATCTTCACAAGATAATGGGTGAGGATTGAGCTATCACTATTAAGAGGCAAGTGCACCCTTTATTTGTATCCGGGTGCTGTTAGAAATCCGTGTGATGCCATTGCTCCACCACCGATGTAGATTGGTTTTTAAATAGCGTCCATTAACAGGACAAAACCATTTATGAATGGACACTAAATCGTTTAAAGCAAAGAGAGGTTTAACTTTGGGATGTGTATCATGTGCCGGACTTAGCAAAGAATTTTCAGGCGCAAAGAATCAGGTAATCTTGCAGCTGAAAGAATCATCCACCATTCCTATTGAAGCAGACAGTGTTACCCCCGACTTCTTTGCGGAGCGTGATCATTCGGCAATTAGGGCACTGCCGGTGTTTTATGGTCGACGCAAAGTGACATTAGGCGATCTGTTTGAGGTGGACGGTGAACGCTCAGACAGAATTGTTGTACAGGGTGATCTGCAGCATATCAAGAAGATCGGACAGGGCATGAGTCGCGGTCGAATTGAAGTGCGGGGCGATATTGGACCCCATCTCGGCGCCTACATGCGAGGGGGGAAAATCAACGTTCAGGGAAATGTCGGAAACTGGGCAGGTGCTCACATGCAGGGCGGTCATATTTGGATACATGGAAATGTAGCGCACCATGCAGGTGCCGCTTATTCCGGAGAAAAACGAGGTGTCAATCGCGGCGTGATTATTGTGGATGGGAACGCAGGTGCCGAAATAGGTGCGGTCATGCGGCGCGGTTTAATTGTTGTTATGGGAAATGTGGGTGAGTTTGCGGGAGCACGGATGGTTGCAGGCTCAATTTTTGTTTTCGGCCATCTTGGAGAAAGAGCGGGTGCAGGTATGAAACGCGGTTCCATCGTCGCCTTTGGCACAAGTGAGTCACTGCTGCCCACATTTCTCTTTGAATCTGTTTGCGGGCCGGTATTTGTCAGGTTTTTCTTAAACCGGCTTCAAAAATTCGGAGTGCCGGTGCCCCCGGAAATGAGGGAAGGGTTGTTCCGGCGGTATTCGGGCGATATTAACAGCCTGGGAAAAGGAGAAATTTTAATACATGAAAAGCATGAATGAAAGGGCTTACGAGATAGCACAGCAGATGGCAGCTGATGCGGATTTACTAAATATCTCTGTCAAAAAACTCGACTGCGGCGCTACCGTGATTGACGCAGGTGTAAATGTGGTCGGTTCCTTTGAAGCAGGCCGACTTTTTAGTGAGGCCTGCCTTGGTGGGCTTGCCAGAGTTGATTATTGTCCCCTTAATTTTGGCCTGTTCACCCTTCCAGGGGTCAGCATCACGGTTAGCCAACCGGTTGCGGCCTGTATGGCCGCTCAATATGCCGGCTGGTCCGTGCAGGTTAAGATAAAAGGCCAAAAGGATTACCAGGCCATGGGGTCCGGCCCGGCCCGGAGCCTGTACGGCAAAGAGGTACTTTTGCAGATACTAGGTATACGGGAAAAAGCGGATATTGCAGTCCTGGCCTTAGAAAGCCATAAGCTCCCCGGTAATGAAGTCGCTCTCTGGATCGCCGAAAAATGTAGCGTATCACCGGAGCGGGTCATATTTCTTGTCGCACCTACCGCCAGTTTGGTGGGATCGATTCAAATAGCGGCCAGGGTGGTAGAAACCGGTTTGCATAAAATGCTTGAGGTGGGTTTCGACATCAACAGTATTCTATCCGGCTTCGGGGTGTGTCCGATCGCGCCCATTGCCAAGGACAATCTGCAGGCCATTGGCCGCACCAATGACGCTATCCTTTATGGCGGGCAAGCCTGGTACACGGCAAAAATTGATCCGGATAAAATCGAAGCGATTTTTGAAAAACTTCCTTCCTCTGCCTCAATGGACTACGGGACCCCATTTTACGAACTTTTCCGTCGCAACGATTTCGATTTCTATAAAATTGATCCCTTGCTGTTTAGTCCCGCTGAAGTGTATATTAACGAACTGACCAGCGGACGCACTTTTCATTCAGGCTTGGTGAATTCGAAAATATTACAAAAATCGTTGTTAACATGAAAATTGCTATTTTGGGAAAGCAAAAAACCTGGTACACCCAAGCCTTGCAAAATGCATTCAAGATCCGCGGCATTGAAGCGCCCTGTTTTCCCATTACCCGGCTTGTGGGCGCCACAGGATCAAAATTGCGGTTGCGTATCGGCAATGATTCTCTGGAAGATTATCAGGCAGTGCTTGTTCGCTCGATTCCGCGAGGTTCTCTGGAGCAAATCATCTATCGTATGGATGCGTTACATCGGTTGGAAAATGCCGGGGTCCACCTTTTAAATTCGGCATCCGCCATCGAACAGGGTGTGGACAAATATTATGCATTGACATTGATGGAAGACGAAGGTCTTCCCGTGCCCCGAACTGTTGTTACAGAGCGGTTTGATGATGCCATGGACGCCTTTGACGAATTGGGCCAAGATGTGGTGGTCAAGCCTCTTTTCGGTTCAGAAGGAAGGGGCATGGTCAGAGTTTCAGATAGAGACACAGCCTATAGAGTTTTTCGTGCTCTCGAACTGGGCCGCTATATATATTATCTGCAAGTTTATGTGCCGCACGGCTGTGAGGATATCCGTGTCTTTGTCGTAGGTGACACCGCTGTAGCGGCCATGATGCGTCGGGGAGAAACCTGGAAAACCAACATTTCCAACGGGGCTCGGGCTGAGCGAATAAAGCTTGATAAAAGACTGGCGGAAATGAGTGTCAGGGCAGCCAAAGCCTTGGGGGCTGAGTATGCCGGAGTCGACATCTTGCCGATAGAAGGCGGCGGCTACACCTTGATTGAAATAAACACTATCCCCGGTTGGAAGGGTTTGAAAAAAGCGACCGGATTTGATGCAGCAGAATACATAGCGGACTTTGTGCTGAAGACAACTCACTAAAAGATGATGCATTCCGACAAAATCGGCTTGGCAGCCGAGATGGCCTGTCTACTCGAAGTCAGCGCCGAAAAACCCGGCAATGTGACGCGATACAAGGATTTCAATGACGCTTGTTTTGAAGACTTTGTTATCAGCGCCGCTGCCATTGGCCCGGCTTTCCGGAGCGCTCCAGATTTTAAGGTGGGAGAGATTATACTAAGGGCAGTTCAGGCGACCAGGCGCTTTGTGAAGGGAAATACAAACCTGGGAATTGTGCTCCTTCTGGCGCCTTTGGCCAAAGCGGTCAGCTTGGATCATTCCCATGAATTACGAAGCGCTTTAAGTTCGGTGTTGAGAAATTTGACTGTTGACGACGCCCGTTTGACCTATGAGGCCATTCGCCTGGCAAGCCCCGCCGGGATGAAAACAGTAAGTCAGTACGACGTGCAAGAACCGAAGGTCAATATAACTCTTCGTGAAGCTATGGAAAAGGCCCGTGATCGGGATACTCTGGCAAAGGAGTATGTTACCGATTTTGAGATAACCTTTGAGGTCGGTCTCACTACCTTTCAGCGGGTTCTGGAGCAAGGAGCCGGGATATCGGATGCGGTTGTCCAGACTTTTTTATCAATTCTCGCCCAAGTGCCGGATACGTTGATTGCGCGGAAAAAGGGCATGGAAGCAGCCTGTGAAGTCTCCGGTCGTGCCGAAAAGGTTTTAAAGTGCGGAGGAATTTTCAGCGAGAACGGACAAGCAGAGATAAAAAGACTTGATCTTGCCCTCCGGGACAAAAGGCACACCTTGAATCCTGGGACTACGGCGGACCTGACCGCCGCCGTACTGTTTGTCTACCTGGTTGAGAATGAATCTGCCCCAATTATTTCAAAGCCATTAGATCCCTGCCGCTAATCCAACCCCTATGCAGTGAGGTCGCAATCAAAACACCGCTCACCCCGGTGCCTGACAAAGCTTTAAGATGATCCGGCGTTTTAACCCCACCGCCGGCAATAAAGGTGTGGTGGGGAAAATCACGCTTTGCTCTTTGGAGGAGAGACAGATCCGGACCGACGCCGGCTCCCACGGCATCAAGGGTTAAAAGAATAAAGCGTTCAAAGCCTTCTGCGGTTAAACACGTCAATGCCTGGGATGGTGTAATGCCCTTTAAGGCTGCAGCACGGGAGAGAACCCTGCCCTTGGCCATATCGATGCTGAAGATGAGTTTTTCCATAGGGACGGAATCGCACATGATTCCAAGCTGCTGCAAGTCATTTAATGTTTCCGATCCGATGATCGCGACATCAGCCCCTGCTGCAACAAGACGGTTTACTGATCCAGCATCAGCAACCCCTGCATCCACCCAGAGTTCGGCATCCAGTTTTGATGCGATTTCACTGATTGCCTTGTTGTTATGTCCTTTACCTTGGATGGCATCAAGGTCTGCAATATAAAATATGCGACATTTGGTTTCGGCTTGAAGACAACGAGCCACTTCAAACGGATCCGCTCCGGAAGTCAGGATACTTCGCACAGGTTGATACCGTTCACGCTCGCCTTTAATGGCGTGTACAACAAGACCTTCCCTCAAATCCAAAACAGGAATAATTCTCATGGGGTCACATGCTCCCAATATTTTTGTTCATGAATATATTTCAGACGACAGATGGTCCAAGTCCGAGTCGTCTCAAAATTCGGCTCCAAACGCGCTGGGAAATGGCTGAAAGGACCGCTTTCACCGGATTATCAAATCTGTTGACGGAGTGGACTGTAAAGGTGTAAATTTCATCACGAATGCTGCCACTCCAGTTCATACACTGGGCTACAGCGTATCGTCAACATCAATCTGGCACCAGCGATTCTGGGAGTCTCGACCCAAAGATTCTCTTGAAAGAAGTGTTTTTAATCGGAAACCGCGCGCACGGAAAGAGGGTTTGGTATGGCATTTAATGATTATCCGGTCATCGGATGGGACATAGGCGGCGTCAATATCAAGGCAGTTTTGCTGGAATGTAAGAAGCGGAAAATAATCACGTTTCATACTGTTGTACGCCCGTTTGAAATCTGGCGAGAACCGGACAATTTGACCATGGTTCTGATGGACATTGCAGAGGAACTAGGGATACAAGATCTGCAAAATGCGGGTGTGACAATGACGGCCGAACTGTCAGATGTGTTCCGTACCAAGCGAGAGGGAGTTCTTTATGTCCTTGATGCGATTAAAAAGGCTTTTTCAAAGGCACCGATTCATTTGTTTAACCTTGAAGGCGGATTTTTCCGCATAGATGAAGCGAAAAAAAACCCACTTCAATGTGCGGCAACAAATTGGTTGGCCAGCGCAAATTTTATCGCCGTTGATCATCCTGATTGCATTCTGGTGGATATCGGGAGTACGACCACAGACATTATCCCGATACGGAAAGGAAAGGTGATCAGCCAAGGCCGCAATGACACTCAGCGGCTGACATCCGGAGAATTGGTTTATACCGGTATCTTGCGGACAAATCCGAATACAATCGTGAACCGAGTTCCATCCGCCGGCCGGACCTGCCGTGTTGCTGCGGAGTATTTTACATGCATGGCGGATGTTTACCTTGTTTTGGGTCAAATAGTTGCCGAAGGGTACACCTGCCCGACTACTGACGGCAAGATCAAAACCATCTCAGCGGCCAGGGACCGTCTGGCCCGATTGGTTTGTTCCGACGGTGAAATAATGGGCGCCGACGAAATCGATGCACTGGCCCGCTATCTTTGGGAAAAGCAGCTTCAACAGATTGTTGACTCCCTGTTTCAAGTGCTGTCCGGGCTCCAAGGAGGTTTTGGTTTGCCGCTGGCCATGGTTGGAACCGGGGAGTTTCTGGCAAAAGAAGCAGCCCGGCGTTTAGGGATGCAGACAGTGGAGTTGAGGCGAAAATGGGATGATCGCGCGCTGGCCTCCTTCCCGGCCCTGGCTGTGGCTTATTTGTTGACTGAAGAATTGGCCAAAGAAGTTAACCCATGGAAACGGTGATCAAAGTCGGAGGAAGCCTGGGCCAAAACCGTAACCTGCCGGATCTGATGGCGAGACTCTCGGAACTTGGGCGCAGGCATAAAATTTTGATCGTACCGGGCGGCGGTGCTTTTGCCAATGCCATTAGGGATTATGACCAACGGTTCGGTCTTGATAAGGATGCGAGCCACTGGATGGCCATACTGGCGATGGACCAATACGGGCACCTGATTTCTTCTCTGATCCCGGACAGTGAATTAGTACACGGTTTGGCTGATGCTCGTAAGATTTCAGCATTAGGGCGAGTTCCCGTTCTTTTGCCCTATAATCTTCTCTTTCAGGCAGACGTACTGCCTCGAAGCTGGGATGTGACCGCGGATTCCATCGCCGCCTGGGTGGCAGGTCTGGGCGGAATCCAACAACTGATCCTTTTAAAGAGTGTGGACGGGTTGTTTACCGATAACCCCGGCTCTCTTGCAAAAATCGAGCTGCTGAAAAAAACCGATCTGAATCAACTGATCCGGTGCAGAGGTGTCGATCGGTATTTTACTTCGGTTTTAAAGAAATACAAGTTGGATATGTGGGTGATTAATGGGAAATACCCTGAACGATTGGCTCAGTTGCTCGATACGGGCGGGACAAAGGGGACCTGTTTGTTGCAATCAGATTTTTAAGCCGTTCAACCTTCCGGGGCTCCACTACGCCTTTGATTCGATCAACCCGGCAGACGGCAGTCCTAAATCCGACAATATCCGGACCGATTTCAGACACGCGTGGGATATCTGTTTCTCGGAGGGAACCCGCAAGGGCACAAATGAGGCCTTCTTTATGGCAGCTTTGGACAAATTGCCGTAATTCGTCGTCGTCAAGGTGTGAGAAAAGCATGCCTTCACCTTTAATGGCCGTATCTATCATACATCCGTCAGCCCCTGCTTCTTTAGCATGAGAAGTTAAGTCT
>SDBV01000595.1_pt1 | contig 52254 bp, 34 predicted proteins | sample 2277081 | NCBI WGS metagenome assembly SDBV01 (sample SAMN10402039, study PRJNA504765) | marine sediment metagenome | isolation source: marine sediment core GS10_PC15, 223 cmbsf | place: Arctic Ocean: Southern Knipovich Ridge | collected 2010
TATAGACATTGTTGATAAAATTCTATATCACTGTTATTCAGGAGGTTACAATGGTCATTTATTAACAATTTGAAACCCGGAATTTTGTCCCTAATTTCGTATGAACCTTTTTAGACTGGACTCTTTTATTGAAACCGTAAAACCAGGATTGCTTTCTTATGATTATTACGCACTGAGAGATGGTGTTACCTGGTACGACGGGTGGTTCAATGACCTTGCTATTATAAGGGAGGAGACACAGAAGGTGCAGATTCCTTTCATTGTTTTTGTCCAGAGTGAGGGGATTAAAGAAGGCCTGCGTGTACCGAACAGGGCGGAGATTCTCTGGCAGGTCAATACTGCCCTGGCATACGGGACCCGCGGATTTGGATGGTTCTGCTACTGGACTCCTGCGCCTGACCAGGGATTCCCTCAGGGTGATGGTGCACCTCCACCGCTGGTTGAGTCTCACTACAATGCCATGATAGATATCGATGGGAACCGCACAGAAGTTTATGACCATGTCCGGGAGGCAAATCTGTACCTGAAGAAGGCGGGCTGGGGACTCCTGGATTGGGACAATACAGATGTCGCCCGGTATGAGGCCGGGAAAATGCTTGAAGGCGGATCTTCTCCCGTAGTAACACCTGCAGGTGACGATGCAAATATTGTTATCGGGACATTCCGGAAGGACAACATGCTTCGCATTGTAATTTCGAACAGTAGTTGTGAAGAACCTGCGAAGTTCTCGCTTCAATTATCCGCGGATTGGAAGCTGGATGAGATATTCACATCCATTGATGCCAGCCGGGTGGGAGAGAAGAAATCCATGTTGGAGTGGACCATGGAACCGGGAGGGTCGGTCCTGATCGATCTGAAGCCGGGCTGATTTGAAACCGGCTTGATTTGAAACTGGCTTGATTTGAATCCTGCTAATTTTTTTAATATGAAGCATAAGATATTGTTGTTTGGGTTATCATTTATTTTGATGACTTTAACCGTTTACGCATCCGGCGATAAACCTGTATCCGATACGAATAGGATCACAATTTCACCTTTGTTTTTCGGACCTCCAACGCATGAGTATCCCTTCGAAGAGGAGATGACTGAAGAGAAACTCAGTCGCATTCTTGATAACATGAATATCGACGGTATCGAAACTGTCCTGCTGGTAGGTAATTCGGATAGTACATCAAAAGCCAACGGATTATCTTTTTCATCCAACAGGTATATGGCTTTTAAACCTCTCAGTTGGGAGATAGCTTTTAACAGATGCCTTCCATTGCTGTGGATATGTAATACCCCACCATCAAAATGGCTAAACATATTCTCGATATTCTTTTCCCCCATTGTTCGTAATCATCCACAGAAGTCATATGGAAAGGGTCAACACTTTCGGAGATTATCCTGCCCGGCATCCACTGGGCAAAATTACTGAAGGTTCCATTGTTAAATGAAGGTGTGTTTTCGAAAAAGGCTTCCTGAACCTCAACATTCAGTTGAAACGCATAATCAATTATCTCCTGTACCTTTTCCGGACATTCGAAAAGACTTAAATATGTCTTTGTTGCCCCACAAGCTCAAAAATGAAATTGAGCGAATCGATGAGGATAAAATGGCTGATCCCAAATTTATTCTCAGACACCTCCGAAAAAATATCGAGCTGGCGGAGGTATTGTTGAAACCATGGATGTTGCGGATCGAACATTCGGGGTTGAAAACAGGTTAAATCGTTATACATCGGTTTCACCATGGAGGAGATCCATCCTGAGTCAGGGTCACTCAGGAATTGTATTTCACCACCGATCAAAGCACCATACAATCCCTGGTCAAATTCGCTCAGATAGGCGGAGGGTATGTTGTCATCCTCTGCCATCCTTTTCTCTTTCAGCAGACTATCCAAAAAAGAGCCCGCTCCATGGGATCTGGATAGGAGGTATATTCTGCTTTATGATTATCACGAAACAGATCCATCGTTTTACTGGGAATCTGAAAGTCTGCAAATATCTGATCGCCCGCTTTTATTTCATCCATTCTTCAGCTTTTCCCGCTTTCCCCTTCAGGGTTTACGATTTATTCAATCCGGCCCGGGCCGATTTTACCAGTCTCTGAATGTTTTCAGAGGGAGTATCAGGAGGAATTGCACATCCTGCATTCACCATCAGCCTTGGTGATGATTGATAAATTTCCAGCAATTCGCAGACTTTTTGCCCGACCAGTTCTTCGGTTCCAAAATTCAGTACGCCCGAAGGATCAATGTTTCCGATAAACAACAAAGAATCGTGGCACAGCCGGTAGATCTCATGGATGTCGGTCATGAAATCCAGTTCCAGTGCATCTGCTCCGGTCTTCACCATATTATCGAGAATGCTCCCGGTATCCCCGCATATATGCAGCGTATATGAGAGGCCCAGATCATGCGCCGTGTCGATCAACTTTTTTTCATATGGGAATGCAAATTCCCTGTAGAACTCGGGAGGGATCATCTCCGGACCGGCCACACTGTCCCCGTTGGATACCATGTCAACACCTGTCTTCCCCATCAGCCTGATGAACTGCAAACCTGCTTCAGTGGCATACTCCAGCAGTTGATGTACCCTCTTCTTCTTAAGGAGAAGATCGATCATCAGCTCCTGCGATCCTCTGATCATACTGGCAAGGGAGAAAGGAGCCTGGTCACAATTCCCCCGCACGAATTTTTCATCGCCAAAATAGTCCTTGACGATCCGGCTCACTTCGAGCCATCTCTGAATACCCTGATCGCCTGCTATATCCACGGGAGGCAGAGCCTCCACCTGTTCAATCGATTGAAGCAATACCCCATGGGTTCTGGCGGGTTCATTTTCAGGATAGTCCACTGGAACCCCAATGGATCCAGCCAGTGTTGCCGTATCAATGTCAATAAGAATGCCATCGGTATCATACTTTTCTGCTGCATTGATGAATGCCTGGGCCGCCCTTTCGGGTTCCTCCCTGAATTCCTTCATGGAAAGTCCTTCTTCTTTTGCAGCCATCATAAAATTATGCAGCATCACAGGGCGTTTATCTGTCCATCTCCCGGCCAATGCACTTTTTATTCGCTCTGTTCCTGTCATTGTTCTATTGTATTGATCTTCTATTTCTTCTTCCTTTGATCTGTTCAGTTGTACCACTATTTGTTCCTTAACTCTATCTCTTCAAGTGTCAGTTTACTCGTTTCAAAAAGAAATTTTTTAAAGAGAAGGAATCCTATAAAAGTCATCATCGAGAAGAAGGCAAAACTGAAACCAATTCCTTTTCCTCCTCCAAAGGCGCCTGACACAATGGGGAAAAGAAAAGTGATGCTGCCGTTGACAATCCAGACAGCAAAAGAACCTATCGCTACTCCCCTCGAACGGATGTTATTGGGAAAGATTTCGGCCAGCAATACGAATACGACTGCCCCCATTGAGCCTGAAAAGGAGGCTACAAACCCTATTAGCAGCAGTAGTAATAACCATCCACCAAATGAATTGGAAAGGAATGCCCATGCAAACAATCCCAGAAAAAGTGTCATGCTCAGCATCCCCGTTAGTAAGAGGGTTTTACGCCCGATTTTATCAATTAAATACATGGCAATCAGTGTAAAAACGAGATTTGTTAAACCCAGGATGACAGTTTGCCCAATGGCCGAGTCTGTTGAAAAGCCAGCAGCTCTGAAAATATCAGTGGCGTAATACATGACAACGGCAATTCCTGTAAACTGAGCGAACATTCCGATGGTGATGCCGATCATTGTAAACTTCAGATTGGGTTTCTTAAACAACCTCTCCTGGCTCTCCAGTTGCTCAACCTCAAGTGAATGCTTAATATCCTCCAGGATTGAGGAAGCATTGGCACTGGGATTCACTTCCCGGATAATTCTTTCAGCCTCTTCCTGCTGACCGGTCTTCATCAGCCAGCGCGGACTTTTTTTCACACGGTATAGCAATACCAGGAAAAGCAGGGCAGGCAAGGCTTCAGAAAGGAACATGTACCTCCAGTTGTTTCTGCCGATGCCGATCAACAGATAATCTATGAAAAACGCCGTCAGAATTCCAATTACTATAGCAAGCTGAAAAGTGATGATCAATCTGCCTCTGTGTGATGCTGGTGCAATTTCCGAAATATAGATAGGGGAGAGGACCGATGCGATTCCCACGGCCAATCCTCCAATAAAACGGGCCAGGATGAATATATTGATATGGGTGGACATCCCGGTCCCGAATGCAGATACAAGGAAAAGGATGGCAGATACTTTTAGCATCTGACGCCTGCCATACCGGTCACCAGGCTTGCCAGCTCCAATGGCTCCGATAATGCAGCCCAGCAAAGCGGAGCTGACCGCCCAGCCTGTCATGATATCGTTTAAATTAAAATAGCCGGTAAAAAAGGGAAGTGCACCGTTGATAACCGCTGTATCAAAACCATAGAGTAAACCTCCAATGGCAGCCACCATCGTATAGAGAATGAGCTTTCGTTTCATTTACAATTATCGGTCTCTAACCAAAAATAGACAACTTAAATGAAAGGACTGGTACAATGTATCTATTCTTACTGGTTCAATCACCGGACAGCCAGAATACCCTTTATTTGAACGTACAATATGTACTTTTTTATGTTGATCTTATTAAAATTGTTAAAAATGTATCAGAAATCATCAAAAATAATGTGGCTATGCTTGGATATGGCTCATACATTTATCCAATGAATAAGAAACCGGTCTTCAATCAAAAATACATATGGATGATCACCTTTGCCGCGGCTATGGGTGGTTTCCTGTTTGGTTATGATTTCGTCGTCATTGGTGGAGCCAAACCGTTTTACGAGCCTTTCTTTAATCTGATCACACCCACACAGAAGGGGTGGGGCACCAGTTCAGCCATTGTGGGCTGTGTCATCGGAGCCATCCTTTGTGTATTGCTGAGCGATAAACTCGGTCGCAAACGCTTGTTGATTTTTTCTGGATTTCTTTTCGCATTTTCTGCCCTGGGTACTGCCCTGGCAGACAACTTTTTTTCATTCAACGCTTTCAGAATGATTGGAGGAGTAGCCATGGGGGCTGCTTTGAATCTTTCTCCCATGTACATTTCAGAAATTGCTCCTGCAAAAAAACGGGGAATGCTGATTACCATCAACCAGTTGATGATCATGATCGGTATTCTGGCGGCACAAATTGTTAACCTTCTCATCTCGAAGCTGGATACAGAGTTGATTGCCAGTCCGACTTCTCAAATGATCAGGGAAAGCTGGAGCGGACAACTGGGCTGGCGATGGATGTTTGGAGTGGAAGTCATTCCAGCTATGCTCTTCTTCGGACTCATGTTTTTTGTCCCGGAGAGTGTGCGCTGGCTGGTGAAAAACGGGCAGGAAAAGCAAGCGTTTAAAATATTGAAGAAAATGGGAGGGGACGAATACGCAACATATGAAGTCAGTGATATTCAACTCACCATTTCGAAAGAGCATGTGACACATGTCAATTTCAAAGAACTGTTAAGTAACAAGGTCCTGAAGTTAATTGGACTGGGAGTATTTTTAGCATTTCTTCAGCAATGGAGCGGTATCAATGTGGTCATCTATTATGCTTCTGATATTTTCCAGGCTGCCGGATTTAATCTCCAGGAGATGATGGTGCAGATTGTGGCCATCGGGTTGGTGATGCTGCTCTCTGTCTTTGTCACGATTTTCACAGTGGAAAAATTGGGTCGAAGGAAAATCTTGCTGGTTGCCACCTTATCGATGGCTGTTGTATATGGTTTGATTGGCGGCGGATTTTATACTGGAAAAACCGGGACTACTGTGGTCGTTCTGATGTTGGTGAACGTTATGTTGTATTCACTATCCCTGGCACCATTGTTCTGGGTGGTATTATCTGAGATCTACCCCAACCGTATCCGGGGAGCCGCCATGAGTATTGGCGCTACAGCCCACTGGCTTGCAAATTTCATGCTCACGTTCAGTTTCCCAACCATTAAAGAGACCATTGGGTGGGCCAATAATTTTTGGCTTTACGGGCTTATCTGTCTGATCGGATTTGTGGTGCTTTATTTCTACCTGCCAGAAACGAAAGGAAAAACCCTTGAAGATATTGAGAGGGAACTTGCCGACTGAGTTTACTATTAGCTCTTTACTTGCCGTATTTATCGATCAGGCCATTCAGGCTCCGGCGGTAATAAGCAAAATTCTCAAAATTCACCTCCGGCGGGATGAAATGATCTCCAAAGGGAATGTATCCACCTGTCTTCAATACATAGTCGGCAGACTCCAGCATCTTATCAATGCGTTTCTGACCAAACTGAATTTCAGATTTGGAGATGCCTCCCAGCATTTGCAATGTTGGATATTCTTTGCGCACTTTGGCCACATCCATGCCGCAGTGAACCTCAAAAGGATACATGCCTGTTACTCCCGCCTCCATAAATACAGGAATGAGCTCATTGCAATCACCATCGGTATCGAGCAAGATGATATTAACGCCCTTTGACTTTAAGAAATCAGCAATGCGCCTGATATACGGCGATAAAAACTCCTGCACCATTGGGACAGAGATCATGGAGCCTTTCCCGAAGGAGATATCCTCAAATATCTGCCAGTGGTCGATCTCCACCTGTGAGATTACCTCTTCAAAAACTGCCAGCCAGACAGAAGTGAAGGTATCTAATATGTCATGCACCAGCTCAGGTTCCATGCAGTACCAGAGAAACAAATTCTCGTAACCAATAAGGTGTGCCAAAGTGCCAAAAAACCCCTGGGGATAACCGCCAACAGCCAGGGGATAGTCACGGTCGTTATATTCTTTCACAAGTTCCGGCCAATTTGACGGAAAACGATCAGAGATATTGTTCAGATTCAACCGCTCCTCTTTCAGTTTTTCCCAGCTCTTTCTGTCCGTTATGGGCCATTCCAGAGAGGTTGGAATGGTCGCTTCGTCTTTTAAAAAGAGACGCTTCACACCATCAACATCAATATAAGTAAGCCTTTCCTTGTCCTGATCAAGAATCTGGACATCAAACATGGGACTAAAATGGAGATTCACATCCACCAGGCGCTGGGTATGGTCCATCCCAAAATGGTTGCGCACATCAGAATCCAGTGGAAATCCTTGCGTGGGCCAGTACAATCCCCCTGCCATCACAGCAATACCATTTGGTAACCTGTTTACCCCCATGCAGGTCCACGCCGGGCTGTATAATGAAGATGTCGGGGTGGTAATGCGTTTATCCAGGACTGGATACTGCTTCCGGAAAAGACCCTGATCATACCAATCATTTATGGTCTTCCCCCAATATCCAAACTCCCATTTTATGGAGTGAACATCCGGATTAAAATTCATGACCTCATGGAATCGCTCTCGCACGTTCATCTATATCAGTTTTTTGTTTCTATGAATTCACTTAACTACAGTTTAATTTTCTTGAACTTGGGCAGGAAGCAGTAATCTCTCAAGGAGGTTAACTGATAAGAAGTGTGTGGGCGCAAACTTATCACTCCCGGCATAATTCAGCAGACTCTGTTTTAATTGTCTGGCAGCGGGGCGATTTTCGGCATCTGTCTCAAGATCCATGGCACAAACAAGTAGCTTACCATTTCCGACCCGTGCTTCGAAGATTGTACCAAGTTTTGAATTGCGGTCATAGTTATCGATCACCTGGAGGATCGGTCTGAAATCCGCGGGAGCATCGTCCAGGATGATGGCTTTGGAACGTCCCGACACATCACCCGAACCTTTTTCCAGGTTAGCAGCCAAATCTTCAAGGGCTCCTGCGACACGAAAAGAGTTGGCCGCAGAAAAATGTCCCAGCAGATCTGCCCACTGCCAGTTGCTGTGCGCTTCTGTTGGGAATCCTGCAAATGCAGGATGCTCAGGGTCGCAGAGTATGCCAAGTGTTCCAGTCTGGTTAAACAGGCGTATACTCCAGAAGAGAGGCATGAAACTACCGGGAATGGCATTTCGGCCTTGCTGTACCTCCGGGAAAATCCATAGAGAATCAGGAAGAAGCATGCCCTTCTTAAAATGGATCAGCCCTTCATCCGGAGATGGAAACAGAAGTACCGATTTACCTGCCTGCAAAGCTTCTTTTGTTTCCTGGTTAAAAGCATGGGAAATATGCACATCAGCAGCCTGGGTTTCTGAAAGTTTGGGAGAATAAACCCATATATCCCAGCTGTTTGAGGTGCCTGCAGCACTTAATGTAACCAGCAACTTGGCAGGTGCCCGAACAGTGGCAAGGGTAGCGCTTATCTCCTCTAATGCATTCATTCGGCCGGTTTGAATATGTGAGCGTGGGAAGTTTCCACTTGCAATTTCTTTTCCGTCGGTGTAACAAATGGTCCATTCCGGAGTGACATCCATATGATCTGGTCCATAGTGGGCAATTTCTGCTTTGGCAATAAATGATTCGTCTGTGGTGTAAATACGTTTTGGCATGCGCAGCAGGCAGATGGTTGGAGCACAAAATCTGCGGAACTCCTCAGGTGTGATCAATCCTTTTGATTCCCAGAAGGCATCCAGCCAGCCAACCAGAGCCGTTCCATATCCCGGCGTATCCCGGGCTTCAAGGATCTGGAAACCACCATAAGGATAAGTCCGCATACTGGCTTCTATCTCCTCTTTATACAGCAGAACACTGAACTTACCACTGGCTTTCGAAAATGCCTTTGCCTGATCGAGCATGTGATGCGCTTCAAGCGACTTACGGTAACTCTCATAATTGAGAGCACGATAAACACTATTAAATTTTTTGATCTGATCAAAGTCAGGATACATGGCCCATTGTCCAACCTCATGTGCAAAGGTTGGTACCGGAGCACCTGTTGACCGATTGGATTCATCACCTCCGGCAATCCATCCCCAGCCTGGAAAAATAGACCATCTGTCCCAGTCGGTACGGGGACCAACAACACCCCTCTGTCCAATCTCATAAAAATCACCATGGGCCTTTGTATCTCCGTTTTCACAACGATAAAGGTGCCGTGAGTCCTTGATACGACCGGCCTTCACCAGTGCATCCAGTGAACCGCTTGATTCGTTTCCCATGGCCATCAGGGCGAATGAGGGATGGTTCCCGTATGTTTCAAGTATACGGTCCAGTTCATCCCTGATAAACTGGTCACGCTCCTGGTGCTGTCCGAAATGAGGCGCATCCATTGTCCAAAGCGGTAATTCAACCTGGAAAAGAAATCCAAGCTCATCTCCCGCTTCAAATGCTGCTTCCGGGGGACACCAGGAGTGAAAACGCATGAAGTTGAAGCCGTAAGATTTACTTATCCCGACCACCCTTAACCAGGATTCTTTATCCATGGGTGGATACCCGGTGAGGGGATAAACACATTCATCGACCGGACCACGCAGCATGACTGGCCTGCCATTCAATATGAATTGTTTGTCTTTGATTTTCAGATCCCTGAGTGCGTATTTAACGGTATAAGAATCGTTCCATTTTCCTGCTTTCAGGGCAACTGTCAACTCCTGCATTTCCGGGCTAAATTCATCCCATGCATTTGAATTTTCCTTGAACGGTAATTTCACAGAAGTTCCTCCCGGGGGAATATTAAATTTTTGTGACTCGATTTTTACCCTGACTTTCCGGTTGCTCTTGTTTCCGACGCTGATCTTCAGTTGTTCCGGAAAGACCTGTACATTCCTGATCCAGACAGGATCGGTGGCACGAAGTTCAATTCTCCCGATTATGCCGTTCCAACGGCCCTGGGTATCATCGGTTATGGCACTTGCCCATGTTCCGATTGGTATTTTGTAGGTATTATCCACACAAATGGTTAGTGTATGTTTGCCCGGTTCCAATTCTCCAAGATGATAAATATGAGGTACTGACAGGCTATTCTGTGTTCCTGCAGGGATCTCATCAATCCATACGCTGCTCTCCCATAGACAGCGTTCCAGTAATAATTCAACCCGTTTATCCTTCCAGTCCTCACGTACTTCAAATTCCTGCTGATACCAGGCAGGACCATCATATTTCCTGACAGGTGTTAGTTTACCAACAGAAGCAGTGGTTGTTTTTAACCCATACCCCCGCTGGGCGCAAGAACCCGGTAATACAATTTTCTCAGTCAGTATTTGACTGAACCATTTCTCTGAAAGACCAATTCCTGCCGGATCAGCCTGAAATCTCCATTCTCCTTCGAGAGAAATAATATCCCTGCAGCAACCATCATCCTGCGAATAACCAGTAAACGGAATGGCTTGTAACAATACCAGTATGCATATGAAAATGATCTTTGCTTTCATTACTCCAATATAATCAATACTTCGTGTTCACCTGATGTGTCAATAAGTTTATAATTGCCGGATTCCGGTTTCACCTCATTCCCGTCGATCAATACTTTGTTGATCTTCGAGCTTTCACCCTTCCAATGAAAATTATAGACCGCATCGCGCCAGCGGAAATTGCTCAATTCTGTCAGGGGTGTGTTGTCGATCTTTTGTGGAGCCGTTATGGCTATTCCATCCCGGCTCTTTTCGAGTCCGTACACTCCGCAGACAAGCATATGAAAAAAGTTACCATTGTCCCAGCTTCTTCCTGCACCACCGGTGAGATAGCCATTATACCCCGGCACCTTCAGGGAAAAGAGTTCCTCCCGCATCTCCTGCATGCTGCATAAGCAGATCATGTATCCTGGACCGGTTCAGTTCATGTCCCTTTTTTCCTCTCAGGTATACATCCAGAAACGCCAGCCAGGTTACACTGGAGCAATCCATGACACTCTCCTCATTTTTCGCAGCAGGGGCACAATAGATGGGCCCGTATTCAAGATCATAATACCTGTCAAAGTGTGTATCAAGCATTGTAAAGATGGCCCTGTCCTGGTGACTGTCGGTCATTCCGCACCACATGGGAACAAGATTGTTGTACGGGATAAACAGATCCTCAATGGAATCCTCCCCGGGGGTGATCCTGCGTATCTGAACATAGTATCCGCCACCGGCTTCCGGTTTCCATAATCCACCTTCATCAAGAGGTTTATTCATGGTAACTTTTACTTTTGCGGCAAGTTTATCAAGGTGATCTGCGTATTCATTCCTGCCCTGCAATTTTGCCAGCCTGGCCACGGACTTATAGGCAAGGCTCGTCTTGGCACACATCAGGGGTTCTTCGGACCCTGTTTTGATCCACATGTAATCGTAACTGCCCCATAAAGCATCGGGAAGAGAATTCCCATCTGTATCCATCAACTCGAGTGTTTGTGTTACATAAACAATGTCATCCCAGATGGATTTGATAAAACTCATGTCTCCGCTTAGTTCCCAACCGCTTATCATCCAGGGGCCATAGTTTGCTTTGTCCCAGGGCCTGGTTCCTCTCTTTTGCCATGATTAAGAGTTCAAGGGATGAACGCATCATCTCAAGTACTTTGTCGTCACCGGCCTGGGTCCAGCCCAGAAATCCCCAATACAGGTCCCTTGTCCATACCGAGAAGTGAGCCCTGTGTGGAGAGAGCTCCTTTTCCGACTTGTGCACACCACCATCCGTACACTGTATGGTAAGTGTTGGAATATTGTTGCCATCCACATTCTCGTATACAATATTGTGGGTATATCCATGAAGGAATGCCTCGTCAATGATTTCTACATCCACACTACTGATACGCCCGGGATCGAGATCCTCAACCTGTGCACTCATTGATCCTGTGCCAGCATAACAAAGAAGCAGCATGGTAAACAGCATGGTAAATTGAATGGGCCGGTTTTTCATCGGTTTAATTTTTAATGTTCGTTTCCAAGAATTCAACAAGAATCTGCAAACCATCTCCCTTAATTTCAACCACATCTCCCTGTTGCACACTCCTTACCTCTTCAAAGGGTGAATATAATTCGGCCTTTTCAATCTCCTTATGGGTGAATTCCCAGACATACATGACAGGTTCAGGTGAATCATTTACAACCACAATGGCACGCTGACCGGTCTCCATGTTGCCATGCACACGGTAATGAAGAAGGACGGATTCCTTTTCATCATCCTCCTCAACCACTTCCAGTACGGAAGCATCCAGCCCGTCGTAGTATTTACCCAGGAAAATGATATCCAGCAGATCCTTGCGAATGCGCTCCACCTCCTGAATATATTTTGCCAGGTCATGATAAATAGGTTGATCCAGTGAGCCCTGGTAGGTATCAGGCTCAATACATATCACAGAGCCTGTGAGAATAGCACCATTTATACTTCGGAAATCACGGGGTGCCGAAACATGCATGCAGGATGTCCATTCCGGAAAGACATAGCGGAAAGTCGAAATATCGAGTCCATGCGCATTGCGGTACCCCACATCGAAATAGGGGATCAGGCGGTCAAATCCAAATTCGGATGCCATGCGGAAATCGGGATCGATCTCCAGGCATTGCTGATAGAGGCGACCAATGGCCTGTACCAATCCTTCACAGAGTGTGACATCAGGCTTCATGGTATTCAGGGGATTGAAATCGAGGGCACCGCCTACACACACTTTATCGATCTGAAAACCGTGAGCGCCGTCCCTGACCAGATCCAGGAACTGATCAGATAGTATTTTCTCAAATTCAGGAGTTACAGATGAACGGACATGGTACCGTACATTTAATTGCTTTCTGGCCATCAGGGTACTTTCTCCCCAGCCCATCCAGGGAAACTGCTTCCCGAATCCATCCACCTGCTTGAATTTATAAAGCTCTTCATTGTACCAATCCGTGTTCTGATCAAGGATATTATAGTTATTGAAGACCAGGCATTTAGCACCCCTGGAATCAATGGACTTCATCAACTCCCTGAATCCTTCCCGTCCGCCCAGCTTCTCTTCAGGCTGGTATACAGGGTAGTCCCGTTCCAGTCCACCCTTGTCCCAACCTATCAATTCGAAGCAGTCAATGCCATATTTTTGTGCATCAACCGTCCATTTGTCATAGGTTTTATAATCTGCTATGATCTTATCTTCCGGCTGATAGATAATGGATGTGAACCATGCACTTTTTTCCCTAAGCCAGCTACCTGAATTATCAAACGGAAAATGTGCCATGAACCAATCCCTGTAGAACTGCGAACCCTGGTGCCAGTCTCCCTTATGGGCACGGACGATGAACTCTCCAGCTTCCAGTGTTTCACCGGAATGGATGTAGGGATACCGCACATGTGAGAATATCAGACCCACCGGATGTCCCGCTGCCTCTTCGGTGGTCAGCCAGGCTTCCCGTCCGCCGCTCCTGTTGGGCATGAGATAGGTGTGCCAGGTGCTGAAACGAAAGACAGGATCGTGGTAAGCCAGGTAAAGGCCCAGGTCGGCTTCTTCATCATAAATATCCCACCAGGGCATCACCATACCAGGATAGTTTGCACTCCATTCTGCTGCTTCGGCTCCAAGTCCCCGCCCTCCCGGATATTGCTTGAACAAAGATATGTTATGCCTGGAGTTGGTGTTATAATTCGGAGTGGCCAGTTTTGCATCCCGGTGGTTGCCGAACTGTGTCCATCCACCAATGCGGGGGAACCAGAACTCCGAAATGGGTTCTGAATAATGATTGGTGAGGCTTGATCTGAAGCTCACATAGTCATCAACGAGTGTAACCGAGTAGCTCAGATCCACAGGGAAATCTCCCTGGGGAGAGGACATGCCGGAGAATTGTACGGAGATTGAATTCCCGTCACTTATGACCTCAAAAGGCTTTTGATCCATTCCTTCGATGTAATTGGCCTGGTAATCTTTCAATGGCAGGCAGATCCGGAAGTTTGATGCCAGTTGTTTCTCATCAATCAGTTCCGCCTGGTTCGCTTTCACAAAAAACGAGGTGATCGCCCCGGTTTGCTTGTCCATCGAAATTTTGAAATGCTCATTCTCAATGGTGAGAGGTGATCCGTTGAACGTGCTCGTTTTCAGGTCCTTGGATTGCATGAAGCCACAAGAGAGAATGATACCTACACTCATCCAGGCTTTTATCGAATAATTCATAATTGTATATTTTCGCCTTATTTGATTCATAATTATTGTTTTTGCACCAATTAAGTTTGTCAGGGACGATGGGGATGATTGGGACCAAAGTGTTTCAGGATGACCATGGGTTCATGCCTGCTTTTGTTGGTGATGGTTACACCATTTCGTGCTGCCTGTTCACTGACAAAATATTCATCCGAGCTGGCCTGGCCAAACCTGAGCATTACAGCTGTTTCAGCATCATATACACCGAATTTGCCATGACCCTGTATAATAATACACCCATAGGCGCATGGGTCCGTTATTTTCACCGTTTGTCCGGGATAAATCGTTAATTCTTTACCGGCTATGAAATCATTGCCATAGACAATCCAGTTTTCCCTGTAATGTTCATCTTCAGAAGCGAGCAATGGTGGCCGGAAATAGTGGTCCCTGTAATTGGGATCAATATTCTTGTTCCAGTCCATCAGGCTCATCACATAATCCACATCCCGTTTTTTATCATCCGGACAGTTTTCCACAAGGAAATCATAGGGATAAACTTCTCCGGCAGTGATGTTCTCATACACAGAATTCACATCACTGTTCCACTGGGGTTCGTAGGTCAGGTAGGAACCCGGGGCATGAACCATCCCGGGAGGTGTATACTAGCCTGTTCCAAGTTCAATCCTGTATGCCCGGGATAATTCGGTGATCCGGTTATCGCCCGACTCATAATTCAACAGCCTTTCCCGTACCATCTCTTTTGTAACCCCCGCATCAAAACCAAAATAAGTAGAGGGAAATGTTCCGGGATGGTTGTTCATCTGGGGCGGATAAAAATAGGCTTCAGGTTTCCCCAACCGGCCAACCCTGGCTGCAGCTTCAAAGTCAAGGTGCAGGTGATGGAACAGGGGCTCGAAATAATCGAAAAACTTTGAGTACATGGGCCAGGTACCATATTTTTCTTTTAGCTCTTTCCCAATCATATCTTCACCCAGGTCATCCACGGCATCTTTTAACAGAAATTTATTCTCCGGATTTCCATTCGCAGGCAGAACGTAGCTCATTCCCTCGTCGGGGGGTGCCAGTTCGCCATTCATGGCGGGGATGACCGATGAAAACCATCTTTCTTTGATGGAACCCCGCTCTGTACCCAGCGCAAAATAATCATGGGGGTGTAACCGCAGTCTTAATCCGGCCTTACTGAACCTGCGGGGGACAAATACGGGGATCAGGTTGAGGATTCCTTTTCCTTTTTCAAAGGTCTCTGCTATTAAACTTCTCGATGTCATATGGTTCAGTTTTTTAAAGAATGATTATTCTGTGGGGATCTCGGCAGTTACTGCAACGATCCCGAACGCCGGCAGGGCACCCAGGGATTCGAAAACCAGGTAATCCAGTTCCATCTCCTTAGCCAGGTTGATCTCTACAACACTCATTATGCAGGATTCGGTAACCACGGGGTGACTGGTGGACCACCATCTGGACTGAGGAAATGCCGGTGGCTTTCCGGCTTCCCAGTCTCCCTTCTCCGTGCCCAGTAAGGGCAGCATTTCAAAGCGATTGGGTCTGGGTTCTCTGAAAGTAGCAAAAGAGGTTGGATTTTTGTCCGGGACCCAGTAATCCAGATCTCCCGGATAGCTGAGTGTGCGGCTGTAAACTGCTTTGTTCCCCGAATATGCCGTAACCCGTGCGACCTCCGAAAAGATATCGTGGTTGTCAACAAAAGGAAGAACCAGCAGGTAAAGCTTCCGGTATGTGCGTTTTTCCAGTTCCAGTTTGCAGGAGACCTTTCCCGACCTGTGGGAAACCGGAACGAACTGCCGCCCTGGTATTTGAAATTTCAGACCCGGGATCTGTTCCACGGAAAGTTCGTTAACATCCTCCAGTGCCCACATGGGTTGGGGCCATCCATAACTGGAGAAAGTGAAAAAGATATGTGGGAATCCCGGCATGATCCGCAGGGTATTCCAGAGGGTATCAGGTATCATCTCTTCTGCAGACAGCTCAACTGGTAAGAATGAGGAAGAGGCGGAGCCATGCGGATTGGTAAAACTGATTTCCAGAGGTTCTTCTCCAGGCAGGGTGAGGGTAGCCATGTTATCTCCGGTGGTCAGCTCCAGTCCGGATGGAATACGTATTTCAAGGGAGATTTCCGACCGGGCAGCCACTGTTATTGGAAGGGGAGTTGTGTGGCTTTCGATCTGAAACAGTGCAGTTCCTTCAATGGCATTCTCAGTATTGTTGCGGATGGTCAGGGGCAGTGTCAACCCATTGTCATCTTTGCGCAGTTCCTGATCATGCGCGGCCTCCAGCCTGGGCAGGACACACAGATCAACCGGTTCAATGAAGTGTATCCCTTCCGGACTTATACAATCAAGGAAGAAAGTCCGCCGTGAAAAATTCAATTGCCCCAGCTGATTGTATTTAAGGTAGGGTTCCAGCAGGTCGGTTCTGACCCTGACCGATGCACCGTCCGGGTGAACTTCCCGGATGCTCTCCAAAACCCCGTTTCGATCGGTTATCCCTTGCAATGTTGCTCCCTCAATGCCAATTTGAATCGTTTCCCCTTCTGCAATAGATGCAGGAACATTTACACTGTAGTCAACCGGTTCAAATTCAAAGTCCAGTACGGTTTCACCCGCCTTTGGTGCTTCCAGTACAAGGATGATATGCCCGGTCCCCGGGAGTACCTTAAAGTCTGCCTCCCTGCCGTTGATCATACATTTAGTGATCTGTGATACGGGAAGCCTCCACTTGATCTTCAAAGGAAGGTCTTTGGTGGTGTTCAGCACATACCTCACCCGGTTATTATTTCTGGAATAATCCACCTTGAAATCCGGCAGGTTCAGTTTTGCGGTTGGCCAGTGATCGGGAAAAGAGGGAGCAATCTCAATATATCCTTTGGGAGTATTGACATTGAGTCCGAATAAAGCTTCAATGGTGGATGAGATATAGAGTCCGGCAGGTGGAGTGAAATAGGCCGGAGTCGCTTCAGGACCGGTCTCAGGCCAGGCTCCTGGCCGGTTTTTGTCCTGTGCCCAATCTGCCATTGCTTTAAGTGGCAGCCAGGTTTGGTTGTATAGTCCTGCTTTTGAGAAACCCATTGCAGCCCAGGGTTGTTGAGCCAACCCGCGTTGCATTCCCCAGGTCGATACATTGTCCGGAACGTGCCATGGGAAATTATTGGAGGCAAAAACTGCCCCTTGAGTATCCGTAAGCCTGTCCCGCAAATGGCGCAGTCCTGAATAGCCATCATACGAGTCTACCAGGTCATGGATTACAGGATAGAGGTAAGTTTGATACTGTCCTTCCAAAGTGGTTCTCCCTGCCGGATCCTGATAATAGGCAAAGCGACCAAGATCCTTTTGCCAGAGTTCTTTGTATAGCACCTTTTTTACCTGCTCCGCTTTCCTGAACCATAAGCTGGCAGTGGCGCTGTCACCTGTAAATTCAGAGAGCTCCGCCCGTGTCATAAACATGGTGTACAGTTCCATGGTCGGAACGGAACCATTGTATGGATTGGCTATGAAATCCTCCTGGTTCCCGATCTGGAGTCCCCAGGCAATCAGCAGATCTCCATCGGGATCATATTCCTCCAGTGTTTGCCTGATGGTCCGGTCAACATAAGGTATGATCTGCCCGGCAAATTCCCTGTCACCGGTATAATTCACATAATGCCTGACCTGCCAGACCCAGAAATTATTGGCGCCTCCCCAGTCGTGCCTTCTTCTACCCAGTTTCAGGTGGTTGGGATTGAACATGGGAATGGCCCCGTTATCGAACTGTTTCAGTCCGTGTTCAAGTATGCTGGACCTGGACCTGTCCGTTTGACCGATCCAGTCTGCTGCAGCCGTCACCTGCATGTACCACAGGGCAAGCCAGTGATGCAGGCATTCTCCCCAGCCGAAAGGTTCCAGCCAACTGTATTCCAGGTTGTAAATAGCTGATGCAAATGCCTGGTTCATCACCTCTTCCGGAGTCTCTATGGACGGTTGCATGAGTTCCATGTAATATCGGGAGAACTTCTCTTTTTCTGTTGTTATATCCATTTCCATCAGGCCGGACAGGTCATTTTTATCCTCTGAAAAGCCGGTTAATATATAACCGGATCCTCCAGGCATTCTGATCACTGCATATTTCGTACGGCCGTTTGCCTTTTCCAATAAGACTGTGCCCGATGCTCTGACTCCTACATGCAGGTTTTCCTTGCCACTGCGGAATTGCAGCGGGTGTTCATCCAGGCGACGGACCTCCTCCAGTGCTCTCACGGAGTCTTTATTCATAAGGGAGGTATCATAGCCCCAGATCAGGTTGATCTGCTTATCCCCGCCAAGGTAAATGAGTACCTCCGTTGCAGGATGGGTTTCCACCTCGTATAGTACGGCACCTCTCCAGTTTTCCGATCCCCTTCCGGTCAGCAGTGGGGTGATCCGTGTGGTTACCTCTGTATGCTGATGGTTGAAGACCGCCTCTACTCCCCCGGGGAAATTTTCAACCCGGACATTTTCAAAATCAGAGGGATAGTTGATCTTTCCGTCCACCTGAAGGCAGGGCATCAGTTTCAGTAAAAAATTGTATTCCTGGACATTGGAAATATAGACAGGGTAGGTCAATATGGCTGAACTGGGCATTTCCCCCCCGGTGCATACCACCGAATAATGGTGGGCGGCCATGCGTTTGTCGGCAACCCGAATCATCTCCTGGGCATTTGTGGTCGAAATCTGAATTGTGAGCAAACCCGAGAAGAGGATAATACAGGCGAATACTTCTGATTTTTTCATTGATTTCAAATAAGCAAGGTTTGACAGGTTACAAAAGCAAATTTAATGGCAGAATCAATGGTGAGCAACACTATATTTGATCAACACTGATACTTTATTAACTTTCGTACTAGAATAAGTTTAAAAAAGTATTAAATTGTACCTTTGACTTGCTCTGAATATCGACATGAAACCACTGTTTGAGAAAGTTCTGCTATCGGAATCATCTTTTCTCGTGAAAGAGGAGCATTTTCTGCGTTTTGATGTCCCCTGGCATCTACATCCTGAATTTGAACTCACATTGCTTATGCAGGGCGGGGGTACAAAAAATATTGGGGATCACATCTCGGAAATTCACGATCAGGAACTTATTTTGATCGGTCCCAATCTGCCCCACAGCTGGTTTGGATCCGAAACATCAGAACCGGAGCCACTTTCCAAGCAGATTGTCATCCAGTTCCCTTATGATTTTCTGGGTACCGACTTTTTTGAGCGCCATGCATTTACCAGGATAAGAGACCTGTTGCATAGATCTAACAGGGGATTGATTTTTCATTACCCTGAAAAGTCAGGCCTCATAAACTACATCAGGAAAATGCTGCAGTTGAATGATTTTGATCGCACCGTGGAATTACTGAAAATACTGAATATCCTTGCGCAAAGCAAAAGATTTGAGATTCTGTCAAGTATGGGGTATTCCAGCCAGCTAAACAGAAGTGAATCGGCCAGGCTGAATGCTATCTATGGTTTCATCCTAGATCATTTTAAAACCGGTCTGGATCTGAAAACGGTGGCCACGTTTGCCAGCATGACTCCGCAGGCCTTCAGCAGGTATTTCAGGGAACGGACCAGGAGAACCTTTATTTCATTTTTGAATGAAGTGAAAATAGGGTATGCATGCCGGCTGATATCTGAGAAAAGAATGAGCATCTCACAAATATGCTATGAATGCGGATATACCAACCTTTCCAATTTCAACAGGCAATTCAAAAAAATCAAGACCATGACACCTTCACATTTTGCAATGGGTTTTCACTGAGTCCTGCCAGGAGAGTCAAATGATAATAAATCACTGTAAAGTAGAATAACATGAATATTGACAGACGAGAAGCCCTGAAAAAACTGGCATTAAGCGGAATACTGATTTCAATCAGACCGGTTCGAAACCTTTTTTCAGGTAAACCGGTCAAAGCAGATTCAACATACTTTAAATATGCGCTTAACCCTGATTTTCCGCGATTTGATTATTTTTCTGTGGATTCCCTGGGTAAATCAAAACTTGACAATAGTCCGCTTATCCTGACTGAAGTCACTCAAACCACCTTCAGATCTGAAATTTCAGGAGGGACCACAAGCTACTTTCTAAAGGACAATCCTGAAGCGGCTGCCTGGGAGTTTATTCCCACGAACAGAGGTTTTATTTTAAGATCAAATTTCGTGGAGGGTAATGTTCCATGGGTAATAAAATTCAATCAGAGAAAAAACCATGCTACAGTACTGGGACTTGTTCCTGAAAAGAACAAAATCAGTACATCATGCATCATCCATTTACCTGATATGGGCTCATTTAAAGTCAGGTCAAAACAGGTTGAGTTATTGGACTACACTTCAAAAAGAAGGGATGTACCGGTTCATTTTGTTCAGATCTCTTTGCCTGCAGCGGATCATAGCAATACAACCGTAGAATACAGTTTCGAAATTGATGCCATATATCCGGCGCTGAAGAAGATCGCAGGAGATCCTCGTTTTGACGGGTACAGGAGAAACTATATCAATACTTTCCAGGTGAATCCCAATACAGGGTTACTGGCCAATAACTCATCAAGCGATTCATGCGCATTTGTACAATACGGGTACTCGGAAGTAGCACTTCTTTCTCCAAACCTGGTGGATGACCTGAAAGCCATTGACCTTGTGGGAATGACAGTTGACCGTTACCTGAGCGGGACAAAAGGATATGGGATGAAGGGTTATAAATATGATTCGCCTGGAACAGAGTTGGTGAAATGGGGGGGGCAATCTGGTTCTCTTGACACCTTTCCATCTCTCTTAATATCGGCCTGTAACTACTATGCGGGAAGCAAAAACCTGAAATGGATGGAAGAACATTTTGAAAGTTTGGCAGCGTGGGCAGAAGAGATTGTTGGCCGGGATTGTGATGGAGACGGGATTATTGAATATGGTTTCAGTGGCAATTCGGGGAGCTGGTCGGGTGGCCCGGAAATGCGGCCTGCAAACTGGTGGGATACCGTAGGCTTCGGCCATAAAGATGCCTATTCCAACTCTCTTGCATTCCGCGCCCTGAAGAAGTTTTCCGAAGTGTGCGAACAAAACAGGGAAGCAGAGATGGCTGCCAGGTACAGTGAATTTGCAGACAAACTGAGAAGTAACTATTACGATACATTCTTCAATCCCGAAACAGGTGTGCTGGCCGGATGGAAAAGTGCCGATGGTGAACTTCACGATTACTACTTCATGTTTGTCAATTCACTTGCAATTGCATATGAACTGGTAACCATTGAACAGGGAAACAGGATCATGGATGCAATGCTGGAGAAACTGGACAGGGTGGAATTTAAGAATTTCGAGCTGGGTTTACCCGGAAATCTGATTCCCATAAAGAGAGCTGACTATACCCACCACGATCCACGATGGGGAGGAAACACCACTGATGAGCTGAACGACGGCTGGCAGAAATACGAAAATGGCGGAACCTCCGGTAACTACGTCTACTTCACGCTTCGTGCCCTTTACCGTTTAGGCCGGAAAAAAGATGCTGAAATGATATTGTTCCCCCTCCTGAAAGGGCTGGAAGATGGAATTTTCCAGGGAGAATGCGACAATGGCATGACAAAAGACTGGAGAACCTGGGATGGAGAGTGCTGGGGATATGAGGGTTTCCTTGTGGACAACTACTGGAGTGTACTGGCCGTGGCGGAAGAGTATAAATAGGTTCAGCCCTATACCTCTCAAGTTCTGCATTTGTGTAATATGTAAATATATATTACATTTAGACGTCTATTTGTAAAATACGTTTACAATGATTGAAAGGCATTTATGGATTGACCGCATCAATACTGCGTGGACAAAAAGAAATATTGTATGGCTGTCCGGGGTAAGAAGGGTTGGGAAGACCACTCTGACCAAAATGTTGAAAAGCCCAACGTACCTGAACTGTGACCTGCCGTCGGTTCATCGAAGATTGACAGATCCGGAAGCCTTTTATGAGAGCGTACAATCCGGTTCAACCGTGGTTTTTGATGAGATTCACAGGTTGGACGATCCAAGCATCCTCCTGAAGATTGCTGCTGACGAGTATTCAAATATCAAAATATTGGCGACCGGATCATCTACCCTTGATGCGAGCAGGAAATTCAGAGACAGCCTTACAGGACGAAAAACTTCCATATACCTTCCGCCAGTTCTATGGGACGAGTGCAGGGAAATTTTTGGTATTACTGACCTTGATCGAAGGTTATATTTAGGTGGACTACCTGAGCCACTCCTTTCCAATAGTAAAGATCCAGCTTTCTTTTCTGAGTGGTTTGATAGTTTTTATGCCCGCGATATTCAGGAATTATTTAATATCCGGAACCGAAATGGATATCTTAAATTGATGCACCTCCTTTTCCGATCCAGTGGAAATCTGGTTGACTATACCCAACTGTCAAAACTCAGTGGTTTGTCCCGCCCAACAGTGATGACCTATCTTGAATCTCTAAGGATTGCTCACAGCATATTCCAGGTTCCACCTTTCCACGGCGGTGGAAAAAGGGAAATTATCTCCAGACCCAAAATCTATGCTTTTGATACAGGTTTTATCACATATATAAATGGCTGGAATGAGATCAGGGATGATGATAAAGGCATTTTGTGGGAACACCTGGTTCTTGATCAAATCCGATCATATTTTCCAGCTAATCAAATATTCTATTGGAGGGATAAATCAAATCGCGAAATTGACTTTGTGCTTCCCGCTGGAAATGGAATGATTAACATTATTGAATGTAAAATCAATCCGGATCAATTATCAACATTCCCTATCTCCAAATTTCGTGAATCGTACCCGCAAGGGTTAAATATTTGCTTCTGTCCATATATAAAAGAGAGTTACACTACCCGCAAAAATGGGATGAAGATACAATTCCTGGGAACCCTGAAGGATTTTAATAAAGGAATAGGTCAACTATCATAATACTCTGGATCCTACTCACAATTGTAGGAATCACAGGATGCAGCAAGGAATCAACTGGAGATATCCTGGACCTGGATGCCATGAAGGCAACCACAGAAGGACGGGCATTTTATAAGAATATGTTGACTGCAGGGTGTTTTTTTCTCATTAAGTCAGAATGTTATATTTTTTGGTAAAACGTTTGAGCAAGCAACAAATAATTCTATATTTGTAGTTTATTCAGTTTTGTCCACATGCCACAGAATCAGGTTAAGCTTATAGATATTGCCAAAAAACTGGATGTATCTGTAGGGCTTGTCTCCATTGTTCTGGCAGGGAAGAGTAAGGAACGCAGAATCAGCGATGAACTGGCGGCGAAGGTAATTGAAACAGCAAAAACACTGGGGTACCGGCCAAATCAGCTTGCAAGAGGACTGCGTACTGGTAAATCAGGAATAATAGGTCTGCTGGTTGCGGATATTTCAAATCCATTTTTCGGAAAAATGGCCAGGTATATTGAAAATGAGGCTGCGAAACTGGAATACCAGGTGATGTTTGGCAGCTCAGATGAAAATCCTGAAAAACTTGAGAATCTGATCAACATGTTCACCTCACGCCAGGTGGATGGCATGATCATCGTTCCCGTATTTCAAAGCAAAAACTTTTTGATATCTCTCCAGGAGCAATCCATACCCTTTGTTTTTATCGACCGTTATTGCGAGGGAGTGGATGAGGATGCCGTCGTTTCCGATAATTACCTGGGAAGCTATCAGCTCACCAGGCTTTTAATAGAAAAGGGATATAAAAAGATTGCTGCATTTGCCAATGATTTACATCTGTCCAATATCAAGGAGAGGATGCATGGGTTTGCAACGGCTTTAAAGGATTCAGGTTTAGACTACCCTGTTGATGATTTTATGTATGAGGTTGATCTTGATCAAATAGATACCCGTGTTGAGGCAGTGCTGAAGCAGGCCCTGAAAAATGGGTGTGACGCCTTCTTTTTTGCAAATAATAAAATTGGGATCAGCAGCCTGAAGTATTTTGATAAAGTCGATCTCACCATACCAGAAGATATCGGAATTGTTAGTTTTGATAACCCCGAAGCTTTCCAGGTGGCAAAACCAGGTATTACATGTATGGAACAACCCATTGAGCTGATGTGTGAAAAGGCCATCAATATTTTGTCCCGGAAAATTGAGGGCAAAACCAACACCAAACCGGAACGGCTATCATTACCAGGAAACCTGATCATGCGTGAGTCCTGTTAACCAGGGCGATCAAAAAAATAAATTGAATAATAAACTAATACATCAAAAATGTCAAACAGATTAATCGGGCAATTGCCCAAAGTAGGAATTCGTCCCGTGATAGACGGACGCGAGCGGGGAGTTCGCGAATCACTTGAGGATCAGGTGATGAACATGGCCAAATCGGCTGCGAAATTTGTGGAAGATAATGTGCGCTTTCCCAGCGGGGAAAAAGTGACGTGCGTGATTGCAGATACATGTATCGGTGGAGTAGCGGAAGCGGCCATGTGTGCCGACAAGTTTCAGCATGAAGGAGTGGGTGTCTCGCTGACTGTGACCCCCTGCTGGTGTTATGGTACCGAGGTGATGGATACAGATCCCCTGATCCCGAAGGCCATCTGGGGTTTTAATGGAACAGAAAGGCCGGGAGCCGTATACCTGGCTGCTGCCCTTGCGGGATATGCGCAAAAAGGACTTCCCACATTCGGCATATATGGCCGGGATGTACAGGATGCAGGAGATACTGAAATTCCGGACGACGTAAAGGAGAAGATCATTCGATTTGTCAAGGCCGGAGTGGCCGTAGCGACGATGAAGGGGAAGTCATATGCATCCATTGGATACAGTTCCATGGGAATTGCCGGCTCCATGGTTGATCCCAACTTTTTCCAGGATTACCTCGGTATACGCACCGAATTTATCGACTCCACTGAAATTCTGCGCCGTATCGATGAAGAGATCTATGATAAAGAGGAATATAAGAAGGCATTGATCTGGACAGAAGCCAACTGCAAAGAAGGAGAAGATCACAACAGTCCGGAAAACCGTGCTGATGATGACCGGAAAAAGCTGGAATGGGAAACTGTTGTAAAGATGACACTGATCTGCAGGGATATAATGATAGGTAATCCCGTACTAACTGAAATGGGATACCGTGAAGAAGGACTGGGCAGGAATGCGATTATGGGTGGATTCCAGGGGCAACGTCAATGGACAGATTATCAACCGAATGCTGATTTTACTGAAGCAATATTAAACTCCTCATTCGACTGGAACGGGATCAGGCAGGCCTTCATTTTTGCAACGGAAAATGACAGCCTGAACGGGGTGTCCATGCTTTTTGGGCACCTGGTATCCAACACCGCCCAGATATTTTCGGATGTGAGGACATACTGGAGTCCGGAGGCTGTAAAGCGGGTTACCGGTGAAGAACTGGCTGGTAAAGCAGCCAACGGGATCATACATCTTATTAACTCTGGTTCTACAACGCTGGATGCAACCGGACAGCAACGGGATGACAAAAGCAATCCTGTTATGAAACCTTTCTGGCAGATTAAAGAAGATGATGTGCAAAGATGCCTTGATAATACCCTGTGGCCACAGGCTGTCAGGGAATATTTTCGTGGGGGAGGTTATTCCTCGCAGTTTAAAACTGCAGGTGAGATGCCGGTAACCATGTCGCGTATAAACCTTGTGAAGGGAATCGGTCCGGTTCTGCAGATTGCAGAAGGATGGACCGTTGAATTGCCCGATGATGTTCATAAAATTCTGGATGAGAGAACGAATCCAACCTGGCCCACAACCTGGTTTGCACCCAGAGTTACAGGTGCCGGAGCCTTTAGCGATGTTTACAGTGTCATGGCCAATTGGGGAGCCAACCATGGAGCAATCAGTTTTGGACATATTGGTGCAGACCTGATTACGCTTGCTTCCATGCTCAGGATCCCTGTATGCATGCACAATGTCCCTTCGGACAAAATTTTCCGTCCTGCAGCCTGGGCCGCCTTCGGAGATGAGAAAGAGGGAGCTGATTACAGGGCCTGCGATGCATTTGGACCCTTATACGGGTTTAAATAGAAACGGGTTATGAGATCAATAAACTTTTTAATTATCAGCCTCCTGTTCATTGGTATGATATTTACAGGATGCAATCAAAAAGGAACCAGGAGTAATCAGGAAGATATGAAAGAATTAAGTAAAGGTACCTATGGTTACGACAGTCGGTTTTTAGAAAAGTACCAGGATGTTATCGAGTTAAAAGACGGTGAATCAGCAATAGCAGTTGTTCCAGCATATCAGGGTCGTGTAATGACCTCAACATGCGAAGGTGATAATGGGTTTAGTTTTGGGTGGATGAATTATGAATTGATCGAATCCGGAGAGACCCTTGAACATATAAATCCGCTTGGGGGAGAGGAGAGATTCTGGATAGGGCCTGAGGGCGGACAGTTTTCTGTGTACTTCAAAGCAGGGACGGATTTTGTATTTGATAACTGGTATGTGCCAGCTCCCATTGACACCGAACCATTTGAACTGGTATCTCACAATGAGACCATGGCAAGCTTCAAGAAAGGGATGACACTGGAAAATTATGCAGGCACAATATTCAACCTGGAGGTATTGCGGGACGTGACCCTGCTTTCCGGAGAGCAAATTGATGAATATCTCAATATATCCAGCAGAAACAGTTCCGTTGTTGCTTATGAAACCTCAAATACCATATTAAACAGTGGACCTGTAACATGGGAAAAGGAGAGCGGACTTATTTCCATCTGGATACTTGGAATGATGACCCCGTCACCGGGGGTAACGGTTGTTATTCCGGTAAAAGCCGGAGCAGGCAGTGAATTGGGACCTGTAGTCAATGACGATTATTTTGGAAAGATCAGTGACGACAGGCTCAAGGTTTCAGACAACAAAGTATTTTTCAGGGCAGATGGAAAAAGCCGGGGAAAAATCGGTATTCCTCCCTTAAGGACGGCCCGTTTTATGGGCAGTTATGACTCTCAAAATCAAGCCTTGACCATAGTTGAATGCCTGCTCCCGGAAAACCGTACAGACTTTGTTAATTCTGCCTGGGAATTGCAGGAGAACCCTTATGGAGGAGATGCTTTCAATTCCTACAACGACGGACCCCTGGAAGATGGTTCCCAGATGGGACCTTTTTATGAGTTGGAATCTTCCTCACCTGCGCTCTCTCTTGATCCTGGTGAATCCTATACACATCTTCAGCGCACCTATCATTTTAAAGGTGATGTATCATCGATGGATAAGATCGCCGTTGAGGTCCTGAAAGTATCTCTGAAGGAAATTGAGGATGCATTTTAAATCACTGAACATAAAATATAACATTCATTAATTCCAGCGACGTGAAAAGCAAAGAAAGAATAGTGCCAAAGGGAATAATTATCCCGTTTGTTTTGATTACTTCCCTCTTTTTCTTGTGGGGACTTGCAAACAACATGACCGACACACTGTTGGCGGCATTCAAGAGGATCATGAGCATGTCGGACTCAAGAACGGCTTTGATCCAGATATCAGCATATGGATTTGGCTACTTTATTTTTGCTTTACCGGCAGCTATCTATATTAAAAAATACTCATATAAATCAGGAATTTTGCTTGGACTTGCCCTCTACATATTAGGTTGTTTCCTTTTTTTTCCTGCAAAATATACGGGAAATTATGTTCATTTCCTGGGGGCACTCTGGATCCTGTTCGGGGGTTTGTCTATCCTGGAGACGGCGGCCAATCCTTATATCATTTCCATGGGTCCGGCAGAAACTGCCACCAGGCGACTGAACCTGGCTCAATCATTCAATCCCATCGGTTCAATCATGGGAGTTTTTCTGAGCCAGGTTTTTATTCTGGCTTTGCTGAATAAGGCCGGAGCAGCTGAAAGGGCTTCCATGAGTCCGGAGCAGTTGAAAATCATACAGACGGGCGAGCTGAGTGCAGTAACCATGACCTATGTTTCCATAGGATTCGTGCTGGCGGTTCTCTGGATTGTGATCTATTTTGTTAAGATGCCGCGGACGGGTGATAAATCGGGGAAAGTTGACCTTGGACCCACCCTGAAACGCCTGCTTAATAATAAAAACTACGTAATGGGAGTTGTTGCCCAACTGTTTTATGTGGGTGCGCAGATCGGTATTTGGTCATTCACAATACGGTATGCAATGCAGGAACTGAGGCTGGAAGAGATTATGCTGCCGGCTGGAAAAACGGCCGAACAGATTGCGGCCAACTACTACATTGCATCCCTCATACTATTTGTCTCATCACGGTTTATCTGTACCGCACTTATGAGGTTTATAAAACCTGGAAAATTGCTGGCATTTATGAGTTTCCTGGCCATTGCTTTTATCCTGGTGGTTGTATTTGTGGGGGGACAGACAGGTGTATATGCCCTGGTAGGAATTTCGGGATGCATGTCACTGATGTTTCCCACCATATTCGGACTCTCTGTTGAAGGTCTGGGGGAAGATACCAAAATTGCCACCTCCGGTTTGATCATGGCCATTGTTGGAGGAGCCATCATTACCCAGTTAGAGGGGCTGGTTTCCACAGTGGTAGACAGGCACAATGCAGGTTCCGGATTACAGCTTCCCCCGGGAATAAATATGGCTTACCTGGTGCCGTTGCTGTGTTTTGTTTTCATCGCGTATTATGCTTTGTATACCAATAAGAGAGCGGCGGTATCCTGAATGTAATCATGTTCTGAACCTCATACGAACTGACCGGGGAGAGGTGAGCTCATTAATTTCTGAATAAACAACAGAGTTCTATGAAAAGTAATACATTTCTTTCGCTGCTCCTGATTGTTATACTGGGACAACTTCTTACCAGTTGTATCGAAGGTGAATCTGGCGAACACAAAGTTGCAAATTTAAAATGTGAGTATATGATAAATCCAATGGGACTGGATACTCCTTCGCCCAGATTTACATGGCAGCTTGTTGATCATGCAACCGGGGCAAAACAGACTGCCTATCAGATAATTGCAGGAAAGGATTCTGCAAGAGTAGGTTCGGGAAGAGGTGATCTATGGGACAGTGGAAAGATCAGCTCCGGAAAAATGTTGGTTTCCTATAATGGCTCGGAATTAGAACCATTGAGCAAGTATTTCTGGACAGTGCGAACCTGGAATGGAGACAACGTGCCATGTGAATTTCATTGTGTGGCCTCATTTGAAACAGGAATGATGGGGATTGAAAAATGGCAGGGAGAATGGATCTCCGATTCACAAGACAAAAATATGAAGCCGGCAGCATATTTTAGAGAGGAATTTCAAGTGAAAAAGAGAGTTGTCACGGCCAGGGCATACATTGCCGTGGCGGGTTTATATGAATTATATATCAATGGCGAAAATATTGGAGATGAACGTTTAAAGCCGGCATTCACACGTTACGATAAGAGAGTTCTGTACCATACCATAGATGTAACAGAATTCCTGAACACGAATGAAAACGTTATAGGGGTATTGCTTGGAAATGGGTGGTACAATCATCAATCAACCGCTGTATGGGATTTTCATAAAGCTCCCTGGCGGGCTCGTCCAACATTCAAAATGGAATTGCATCTCAACTATGAAGACGGGTCAACAGAGGTAGTCCCAACATCTATCAACTGGAAGACTGCGTTCAGCCCCATCATTTTAAACAGTATTTACACAGGTGAGCATATCGACAACAGGTTGCTGCAGAATGGATGGAATGGTCCCGGTTTCGACGATACAGGGTGGAAAAATGTTCTACTGGTTGAGCCGCCAACTGAAAACGTTGTTGCTGAGGTGATGCCTCCCATTCGGAATGTTGAGACCATTCCTGCAGAAAGCATTTCCAAATTCGGTGATAAGACATTCGTTTTTGATTTTGGACGAAATATTTCGGGAGTTTCAGAACTGAAGGTGACGGGGGAGCCGGGAACCGTAATTCGTCTGAAACATGGTGAGCAACTGGCTGATAATGGCCATGTAGATTTAACAGCTTTGGAAGTCCACTACCGGCCGGTTGATAATACAGATCCTTTTCAGACCGATATTTTTGTGCTTGGCGGCGAAGGTGAGGAGAGTTTTATGCCTGCTTTCAATTACAAAGGATTTCAATATGTGGAAGTAACAAGCAGCAAACCAATATCCCTAACAAAAGAGAGTTTAACGGCATATTTTATGCACAGCGATGTGGAGCAGATTGGTTCAATAGAATCGTCCGAACCATTAATCAATAAAATATGGCAGGCTGCAAATAATTCTTACCTGTCCAATCTTTTTGGATATCCCACAGATTGCCCTCAACGCGAAAAGAACGGTTGGACAGGCGATGCTCATATAGCGATTGAGTTGGGCTTATTTAATTATGATGGAATAAAGATTTATGAGAAATGGATGGCCGATCATCGCGATGAACAACGCGAAAATGGTGTTCTTCCGGCAATAATTCCCACTGCAGGCTGGGGATATGATTGGGCGAACGGACCTGACTGGACCAGCACAATAGCTCTGATCCCATGGAATGTCTACCTCTTTTATGGAGATACACGGATTCTTGAAGAGAATTATGAAAGTATAAAATTATACGTTGATCATTTAAGGGATGTCAGCCCTGAACACCTTACTGACTGGGGTTTAGGTGATTGGATCTCAATTCAATCAAAATCAGATGTAGAGTTTACATCGTCGATTTTCTATTACACAGATGCGCTTATTCTTTCTAAAATAGCCAGGATTTTAAACAGGAATGATGATTCTGAAACCTATCTTGCTCTGGCTGATAAAATCAAAGATGCGATCAATAATAAATTTCTTGATAAAGAGAGATCGATTTATGCTTCTGGTTTTCAAACTGAGCTAAGCATGCCGCTCTTTTGGGGAGTTGTTCCGGAAAATATGAAAGCAAAAGTTGCTTCAAGTTTGGCTCAAACAATAGAAGACAATGGTACCCGGTTGGATGTTGGCATACTTGGCGCAAAGGCAATATTGAATGCGTTGAGCGAGAATGGTTATGCGGACCTGGCCTATCAATTGGCTTCCAACAAGAAATATCCGTCATGGGGTTGGTGGATCGCTAATGGAGCTACCACACTGTATGAGAATTGGGACATCAATGCAAAAAATGATCTCTCTTTGAATCACATCATGTTTGGGGAAATAAGTGCATGGTATTTCAAGGCCCTGGGAGGAATAAATATTGACGAAAGCAGTCCGGGTTTTAAGAACATCCTTCTGAAACCAAGATTTGTGATTGGTCTGGAAGAATTTAAGGCCTCTCACAAAGGCCCTTACGGAGAAATAGTCTCGGAATGGGTAAGGGTTGATAACGACATGTTATACTCGGTGCGAATACCGGCGAACAGTACTGCCACTCTTTGTCTGAATGCGGATGAGATATCCGGACTGGAATATTTGAATGATACAGCTGCGAATCAAGTGGATATCACGAATATCGAGTTGGTGGCTGGTTCACATAAGTTTCGCATTCATCTTAAAAAGGAATAATTTTATAACCTGTGATGAATAAAAAATCACCCTTGCTTTTGCTGGTTATTCTTGTCGCATTAAAGATTGATGCTCAGATTGTTGAAAATTCAGACTACTCTTTTAATATTAGCCTCCCTGTTCTGTTAACCGGCAACATAACATTGGATAACGCATTTAGAATAGCGATCGGAGATTTGTTTACAAATATCCAGGACTACAAGAGTAAAATGAATGGAGCAACCAGGCAGAGGCTCAACCGGAAATTGTAAACCAACTTCGGATACAGCTGGAAGCCTGGTGGAGTGAGAATGAGTAAGTGTTTAAACAACAATGAAAGGAGAGGGCCTTTTGTTTTGAATGGGTTACAATGCCAGTCCGTACGTTAACTTCACAATAAGCTGGTTCTGATCCTGTTGCCACCTGTCAACAAGGTCTGGCTGAATGTTATGTTTGTAAACGATGAAGAGATCTCCAAGCGGAGCAAAGGTCCACCTGAGCCTGGAATAACTGCCTACGGAATTTGATTCGTTATCGTACTGGACAAACAGGCTGACGTTCAGGTTCGAGCTGATATTCAGCGCCGTTCTGACCGATACCAGTTCCTTGTTGAAATCACCGTCAGGGATCCTCCCGATGTTATTCTCATACATGAATTCCAGGACCAGAATGGACATTACCCTCCAATTCAATTGAAGTTCAATCTGGTCCAGCTTTCCCCCATAAAAACCACCAAACCAGTAGGTGGCCATTCCATTGATAGCCCTTTTGCTGGCTGTGGAAGCTTCAAGGCGGTAACGCATCCAGTGGTATCCCCCAGGATCAATGATTACTCCGTCGGAAATCTCAAAGGATTCCCTGAGGTATTCGCCCTGGGGCATGATGTTAAATTCAAAGCGATCTCCGCTTTCAAAGCTTGCATTGAGCGGGGCGAAGAACACCCTGTAACTCTCCCAATGATGATTCAGATCCGTGTAAAGCGAGGGGCTGAATTGGAATTTGTGCTGACGTATCAGACTGTTTTCGGGACGTGGCATAAAATCAACCTTCCCCGAGTAGCTGTTGATTCCTTTACGGTTTACAAAACCCATGGACGGATCAAAAGCATCCCCTATGCGCCTGTACTGTACAAACCAATCCCACAGGTCGTTGGGGTAATCAATTTTTATCCCGACGGCTGTTTTATCTCCCGCGAGATCTTCCCGGTTGTTGACCATGGCCCAGGCACCCACCAGGAAGTTTTTATTGGAACCGAATGTGGATGTCTGGTAAGTAAAATCAAAACCGGTGGTCCAGGCCTGACTGCGCGCTCCCGGGTCTCCCATGGTGGCGATCATCCCAAATGAGGACTCTTTCAGGATATTCTGTTTGACCCTTACCACGCCCATCTTGGTACCCGGAACCAGGGTATCCACTGCCCCGGTCTGGGTAATCAGGCTGCCGAAATGGGTGTTTTTTACCTTGCCGTTCACCTTTCCTCCCCACATGATGGGAACCTCACTTCCTTCATAGAGACCTATCCTGCGGCTGTAAAAGGGCATAAGTGAACGGCCCAGACTCAATCCAAAATCAAATATATCGGCACCTTCAAGAAAGAATTGACGTTTTTCCGGATACAGGACCGGGAACCTGGTCAGGTTGGTTTGCCTGGAATCCACTTCAGTTTCTGCGAAATCAGTATTTACTGTAAGCTGCGCAGTAATATCAGTGGTGATCCGCTGGATTACATCCAGGCTGGGTTTCCACTCATGGGTTGCTTTGTTTTTCGCATCCTGGGTGGCTTTGGCAATTACGGAAAGCCTGGGGGTCAGTCCGATCCCGGGATTGAAATCGGGTAGTTCAGTGATGAGTCCGGCATGCCTGGTCTGACCAATCTTATAATCCATGCTGATCCCCGACCATCGGTTGACCTCCAGGAAACGCTGGACCCTCCGCTCAATATTGAACCCCCATGAGTCCAGACTCCTGTTATAGGTAAGGGTACTTACTGGAATCCTGATCTCCGCACTCCAGAAATCTCCGTTTATCTGGGTCTGTGCATCCCAGGCTCCATCCCAGTTGGGATTCTCCGACTCTCCGTTAAAGGATACCAGGGCATCATACCTGGCTGCAAACGGATTGATTGCAAAAATGTATCCATTCCTGCCGTCGCGGTATGTGTCCAGAATCACCTTGATGTAATCTTCGTTTTCCAGTTCCGAGTCCCTTACCTTGGAGAAAGCAACAATCCCTTCCGGTTGATCATCGAAACATTTGATGCCCAGATATATATCCTTAGGTGTGACCAGGATTTTAACGATGGTCCGGAAAGAAGGTGTTCCGTTCACCACGGGCTCTATCATATACAGGGAGGTGATGGAATCGGCCCTGGACCATTCCACTTCGTTCAGCCAGCCATCCACCCTGACTGGTTGACGGGCTGTTATGCAGGCAATGGTTGGCCGGTCAGTTTCCTGCCCAATTGCATGGAAGCCGAGCAACACGATAATTAATCCGGGAAGCCACTTTCTCATGTGTGTTCAAAGTTGTGAAAGTAGCAAATCATGCAGGAATAATATAATGTACATTTTCCCGGAGGGGATTGTTATATATTTACTTCATCTAATAGATCAAACAATTAGAGACTTTCGATACGAATGAAAAAAACATTGATAATTCCGGTTGCATTGTTACTGGGAGGGCTTTTCTCCTGTACCCCCGAGGAGTCAGTTGAAATTGAATCCCAATGGGACCATTCCATCAACTTTGACTGGAAATTTGCCAAAGGGGATCAAATGGGTGCCATCGGTCCCGGTTTCGATGATTCGGTTTGGGAAGGGGTGGACCTGCCGCATGACTGGGCCATCAGTGGTCCTTTCGGTCCACTGAAATCTTCCGGGGGCTCAGGAAAATTGCCATGGAGGGGCGAGGGCTGGTACCGTAAAAAAAATTGATCTTCCCGCCGATGCAGAGGGCAAAAGACTTCAGTTTCTTTTTGATGGAGTCATGGCCAATCCCACCGTGTATTTGAATGGAAAGAAAGTGGGTTCATGGAGGTATGGCTATAACTCATTCTGGATAGATGCCACTGATGCTGCACAATATGGCGGATCCAATGCGTTGGTGGTGCATGCCGATACACGTGAACATGGATCGCGTTGGTACCCGGGTGCTGGTATATACCGAAAGGTGGGAATGCGCCTGGTGGATCCGGTGCATATTCCGGTGTGGGGAGTCTTTGTGACCACCCCTGAAGTAACTGATATTCAGGCAACAATTCATACAAGTATCGAAATAGTGAATAGTTCCGACTCCGACCAGACCACAGCTGTGGGAATTACATTACTTAACCCGGCAGGGAAGGAAGTTGAACATGTGGATCTGGCCGTCGTGGTAAAGGCGGGTGAGTCCCATACAGAACTGATTGAAGTGATCATTGACCATCCTGCCATGTGGGATGTTGAGCATCCGGACCTCTATACCTGTATTACTCAATTGAAGAGAGACAGGAAGATGGTTCAAAAAACCTCAACTACCTTTGGTATTCGCACCTTTCAATGGACTGCCAATGACGGATTCCATCTGAACGGACGGCGCGTCCAGTTAAAAGGAGTGAACCTTCATCATGACCATGGTCCGCTGGGAGCGGCATTTTTCCCAAGGGCCATGGAGCGGCAACTGGAGATCATGAAGGAGATGGGCGTAAATGCCATTCGTACCAGCCATAATGCCTGTGCTCCCGAGGTGCTGGATCTATGCGACCGCATGGGTATAATTGTATTTAATGAGTTGTTTGATAAATACGGAACCACTGCCGGTGTACAATGCACCACCGGGGAATATGTGGACAGCTATGCAGAGGCTGAAGTGGCAAATTTTGTACGCCGCGACCGGAATCACCCCAGTGTCTTTGTATGGTCCATTGGCAATGAGATTCCCGATCTGTTGCTGGATAGTGATGGCCGGGCTTCGGAACATGTGGCCCATATGGTCAGTTATTTCAAGAAACATGATACCACCCGGCCCACCACCATGGGAAACCATATCCCCTCAGCTTCGGAAGAGGGCAAACATATTCTGGATGCGCTGGAAACGTCAGGTTGGAACTATGGCAGGAGGTATGTGACCACCCGTCAGGCATACCCGGATATGCCCCTGATATACAGCGAATCGGCTTCGGCGTTCGGGACAAGGGGGGCGTATAAACTTCCTTTGCCCAAACAGAAGACCGACTGGACCGATGAAGCCGAGTTATTCCTGAACGGGGAGAGTCTGGAGAGACGGCAAAAGATTGATCCTGATCTGGCTCAGATATCACAATCAATGGCCGGAGATTTTGAGTACACTGTGAAACCGGTTGATACGGAGAATCCTTACTTCGAGGTTGTTGATGCCTACAGGCTGAGATGGATGGAAGTACCCTATACTGCAGGTGAACTTAAAGCAATAGCTTATAAAGGAGGAGAATTGATCGGGGAGGCCATAGTGAAAACAGCAGGCAAGCCTCATCAATTGCGACTAACACCCGACAGGACCAAACTGAATGCCGGAGGAATGGACCTCTGCTATATGACCATCGAAATGATCGATGAAGAAGGAAATGTCTGTCCCCTGGCCATGGACATGTTGGAGTTCAGGGTGGTAGGTGCTGCCCGGTTGATGGGTGTGGCAAATGGCAACCAGATGGGACATGATGTATTTACCGATACCACCCATCCGCTCTTTTATGGGAAAGCTGTGGCAGTATTGCGAAGTATCCCCGGACAATCAGGAACAGCCACATTGGAAGTGAGATCCGTATCAGGAAAAAAGGTTGCTACAACTGTAGATTTCTTTTAATAATGATTTTAAATCATGAGAAACAGATTCTATGGAATGGTGGTACTCTGTGAATTAGAGGCCGTTAATATTGATCTAAATATGAAAAAAATGAAGATGTTTAAGCAGAGATTTGTTCTTGTAATTGCATTCTTAGTCGTTATTGGACTGGAGATGGTTGCACAGCCTCAGTTCGCGAAAGAGTCTCACGACAGTGAGATGGGATTTGTCAGAATTTTTGATGGAAAAACCCTGGAGGGTTGGGATGGGGATCCTGTTTACTGGAGTGTTGAAAATGGTTACATTGTGGGGAGGATCACTCCTGCAACCATATTGGATAGAAATACGTTCCTGATCTGGAGGAATGGAACCACCGGTGATTTTGAATTGAAACTGGAATATAAGATCTCATCAGAAGGGAATTCAGGAATAAACTACAGGAGTTATGAGGTCCCCGGAGTTCCATGGGCATTAAAGGGTTATCAGTCCGACATTGACGGACAGGGTCAATGGAATGGTCAGAATTATGAGGAAAGAGGAAGAACTTTCCTGGCGTTACGTGGTCAGGTGACAAGGATATCTGCCAGGGAGGAGCCCGTCATAATAGGGACCGTAGGAGAGATAGATCAGCTTCAGGAATTTATTCACAGGGAAGACTGGAACCAATGCCATCTGAGTGTGCGGGGAAACGTGATGATTCATATGATCAACGGGCATGTAATGAGCATGGTGATCGATGACGACACCGAAAACCGGACCATGGACGGATTGCTTGGGGTCCAGGTACATGTGGGTCCGCCGATGACAGTCGAATACCGAAATATCTTACTTAAAAAACTATGATAGAAAGATCCAAAATCATAATCAGGTACGTTGTCCTTATCCTGATGACAGCAGTATTGATACAGTGCCAACAGGCACCGGGTGATCAATGGGCAGAAGATTTTAAATATCAACCGGTCTCAGGCAGGCCTGCGCTGGAAGTAAATTATACAGATGCGTCCCGTAGTGCTTTTCAGGTACTAGCTGAAGATTATAAAGTGACCGGACAACTTACAACACCGCACCTGTTGTCAGATGATCAGAATACCCCCTGGTTGTGGCTGGAGGTGGAGGATGAGCAGGGAATCGTCTATTCGACAAAGCTGTCAGGAGGATCCTCCCGCATCAACCTCTATCGCAGGGGACCCTACTTTTGTGAGGTACATTGGTTTGATATGCAACCCACATCTGATCAGGATGAGGTTGCACCCCTGAATGGTGATCTGACCCTCTATTGCTATCCTGAGAAAATGCTGGCTGAAGTTTCATGGCATGCTACGGATGATTTTAAAGCCAGGAGGATGGTGGTCCGTGGAATAGCCCCCATAGATTTTGAGTGCACCACATTTTCTAAAGGATCAAAGCAGACATTTCATTTTCCCTTATTCGGGGAAGAGGAGCCACTATCCAACGAAGCATTCACCCTCATTGAGGGAGAAGTTCCGCTCCACTACAACGCAAGAAAGGGGTATTATGAGATTGGAACCAATACCACCTATAGCTTTCAGAAACAATTGTATGATTTTCCCAACCGTTATGAAACAGCCACTTTTAGTCTGCACAATGATGATCGGGCCCGGAAGATCTACATTGGCCATAAGTCTGTGAAAGGAGGCGCCATTGTGGAAGGGGGTGCCGTGCTGGACAGGGATGGACAAACTCTGCCCATTGTGGTCCAGGTCTCTAAAAACTTTGACGGGGAGAAAGAGGAGAAGTTTTACAATCCCGGCGATACTGCCTTCAGTGAAACCTTTTTTCCGCTTTACCTGGAGCCGGGGGAGAAGATGATCCTTTCCTCTTTGCACCTCTACCAGAACTGGGGCAGGCATATGACCAAGCACTGGTCCTCACTGGGAGCATGGATGGATTATTTTCATTCATCAACCGGCGTTACAGAAACCACTTGTTATGTGCCTTTCAAGTTTGCAGGAATCGGCGGGGTAGCCATTGCTGATTTCCGTGCCATGAGCCAGGAGACTTTCTGGAGCGGGCAGCCGCAGCACGACAATCTTGCCGGACACAGCTTCCTGAGTTTCTACGATGGAGAACATTGGCAGCATTCCAAATACGAGAGCACCATCTATCGGAGTACAGGTCCAAACTGGTATGATATTCAAATGAACTATACCAGCGCAGACGAAAGTGTTAAGATCACTGCAGATATTTGGGAGGCACCCCAGCTGGATGAATTGCGCAGTTTTTTCAAAGTCAGGTACGAAGTGTTGAAACCTTTGGTGATCGAGGATGCACAGGCCCACTTCAGGTTGCTGACCATTACCTCAACCATCCAGCAGCACCGTTTCACACGGATGGCTGCCACGGGGTTGAATGACCGGGAGATAGATTTTTCCAGAGGGCCATTCCCGGTGAAGGGACACCCGTTGCCAGCAAAGAATGCATTCCTTGCCATGTTTGGCGACCATACCAAACCGGCATGGGGATCCAATGCTATTGTGATCAGGGAATTCAAAGGGCCTGAAGGCATTGGTCCGGCCGCCACCCTCCAGACCGGTCCCTATCTGGATCGTTTTCATGACGTGATGATGCAGACCCACAGGTTCAATGACCACGAAAAGGATACCCGCCTGTTCCTTGCACCTGATGTGGAAAAACTTGAACTGCAGCCAGGAGATGTTTTTGAGATAGATGGTTACTGGTTACCCTACGGCCCTGTTGAGGATGCTGAAACACCCCGCCGTGAAACAGTGACCTATGCCGCGGAAGTTCCCCGGGTGACTTCCTGCGTGAAGGGAACCAGCCTGTCTGATCTGCCCATCCGGATAAGGGCAGAAAATAACCAGGCCGAGTTTAGCATTGTTGGAGGGAAAGACCTGCTTCCGGTGATCGTGACCGGACTGACAGATTGGAGATATCCCCGGATCTGGAAAAAGGAGGGAGATAGATGGCACCTGCTATCCCATGCAAGAAATACAGACCACGATGGCTATCAGGTTTTCAGTGAGGAAGGTGGAACATTCGGGGCGGTCTTTCTGGTTCACTCCGATGAGGTTGAACAAACCCTTAAAGTAAGTGTGGGTAAACCAGTGGAAGAGGGAACGAAGATTGAATTACAGGTGTCTGCCAACGGGGCTATTCCGGCGGACGTTGGTCTGCTGGATTCCAAAGGCACCGTGGCCATTCGGCTCTCCTATCCAAATACCGGACCGGGCGGCAAAGAAAAGTCAATCAGCCATACACAGTGGAGGACCAGTGAAGGAAACTCCATATGGTTTGAATCCAGCGAGGGGAATTGGCTGAGAGGTGGCAGGATCAGTCCAAACCAGGATGATCTGGACCTGGAATACTGGTGGCAGAACAGGGAGGATGGGATTGTCCATGCACCCCCGGAGTTCCACTTGGAGCTTGCTGGAACGCCATTTGAAGATCCTGATGGGTTGCGGACATGGGTGTTAATCACTGATGGGTGGATCAAGGCCGAAGGAACCATGAGATTGGAGGAGCCCGGGAGAGCTGCCATTGCGGTTCAGTCATCGAAGGGTGGCCAGATCCTTTGCATGGCCTGGCCAAAGGTTCACAGCGTCATTAATAAGCCTGGACAGGGTATCGGGATATCGCTGGAACCCATCAATTTTAGCCTCAGAAAGAGGTATCATGTGAGGGGTAAGGTTTACCTGGTAGATGCTGATCTCGAAGCACTGCGTGACCGGATCAATAAGGAGATTACGGTCAGATAGTTACAGTAATGCGGGTTACATCTTTATAAAACTTGAGGTTTTGGTGGTCCCGGGACCGTCAAGTCTCACAATGTAGGTACCTGCTTCCAGTCCGGAGAGATCCACCTGGTGAACCGCGGCAGTAATCGATACGCTCAGCATGGTTTGTCCATGGATATTTTGAATGGTAAGGACATCACCCTCATCACCCTTTACAAGTAGTTGATTTCCTGCCGGATTGGGATAAACCAGTGTGTTGTCAATTTCTGATTGATCTGCAACATGAACTGCATGATCCCTGATACACCTGACACAGAATCCATATCCGGGGACATGAAAATTACGTACAACCTTAGGATTGGTGTTTAAAAATCCGTGCAGGATTCCTTCTGTGTTGCCTTCGCTACTATAACCGGTTGAGGTCCAATAGTCATTGTCGGTTCCCATGGCCTTGTAAACACCTTCCGGATCCCGGTAACCGGTCCCAAGTGCTGAAAAACCTGAGGAGTTGTTTCCTCCAAAGCTTTCAGATTTAAGTTTTTCACCTTCATCGGTACCACGCCATGCAGTCATACGATCCGCTTCCTCTGCACTCATACCCAGGTATTTTTCCATGGTCATCCATTCCTCGTCAGAGGGTACATGCCAGCCTTCGGGACAAACACCCCTGTCGTCATTTACGGTATACCAGTTGTAGAGATTGCCATATTTCTCCAAATTTTCCGTGTTAAGATCGTAGTAGCTGTAAGCGCCATCTGTTGTGTTAGCCCAATCTGCATTTACTTTTATATGAGGGATATCGTCGCCATTGGTATACTGTGAAACTTTAAGATTCTCAGACATCCACCACTGTTCCCCAATCGCAACGATTTTGTAGGTATTACCCTGGATATCTGTAATACTGTCGGTCTGTGCATTTACATTCGAGGAAAGAAGAACATAAACTAAAAGGGTGAAACAGATTTGCCGGATCGCCCTGCCAGGCAATTGTACGCTTGATTTCATCATTGGGATAGAGGTAAATTATTTATAACTCATTGTGCAAGCTAAGATAGATGTTAATTAGAGAATAATCAGAATATCAACTCCAGTGCCAAATAATGCATCACTTTGCTCATTCTATGGATTGAATATAATGATTGGAAGGACTATATTTAGATCTTTCCAGTTCGTTATACGGGTTTGTATTCAATGCACATGTATTTCACCAAAGCAAATTCTAGAAAATGAGCTATCTGAAAATACTTTTATTTGTAGGTTTTGTGTGTTTGCACTGCCATTCAAATGCTCAAACCAATAACTATCCAATTGAAACTTTCACTCATATGGATTACGATGATTTGCAGGATGGATTCTTAAAAACACCAGGTGAATCAGGATTAAGGTGTTACTGGTGGTGGCTCAACAGCATGGCCACGGAAGAATCGATCACACGTGATCTGGAACAGATGAAAGCCAGGGGTTATGGAGGGGCATCTGTTGTTGATGCCGGAAGTTCAAATTACCAGGTTGCAGGGAAAACTGCTGCCGGCCCGGTTTTTATGAGCCCCGAATGGATGGACTTATACAAACATGCGGTTAGGGAAGCCGAGCGAATTGGTATTGAATTATCCGTGAATGTTCAAAGTGGATGGAACCCCGGGGCGCCAACGATTACCCCTGAATTTGCCATGAAAAAAATAGTTTTTTCTGAAACCAATGTAAGCGGGGGAAAGCTCATTCAGCTGGAACTGCCTCAACCGCCTGTAAAATTAATGTACAGGGATGTAATGATTCAGGCTGTGAAAAACAGGGAAAGCCCGGTACAAAATGATGCTATTTTGAACTGGGATAAAAAATCCTTTAATGAAATAATTGACTTAACAGATGATTTTAAGGATGGCGTACTCAATTGGAACGCCCCATCGGGAGAATGGACCATATTCAGATATGGTTATACCTGCACCGGAGCAGAAACTTCCACCAACAGTGATGGCTGGGGCGGCCTTTCCCTGGACCATCTGTCACCACAGGCATTTGAATTATTCAGTAACACAGTTATACAACCTTTAATTAGAACTGCACAGGAAGCGGGGAACAGCGTCAGGTTTTTACAAACTGACAGTTGGGAAATGGGTGTTGTGAACTGGACAAACAACTTTCCACAGGAATTTGAAAAATTCAGGGAATACGATTTAAATAATTACATGCCTGCATTAACCGGAAGGGTGGTTGAAAGCAGGGAGGTAACAAACAGGTTTCTTCATGACTTTCGCCAGACAGTCGGCGATTGTGTGGCTGAAAACCATTACCAGCTTTTTTATAACCTGGCACACACCAATGGGAAACGGTTTGTTGCGGCCGAAGGGCCTACTTCCATTGGTCCCCAGTGGGAACGTTCCCCCCGGGATTTAAAAAGCAATATCGACCGGGTTTTTTGTGCAGGGGTGAACCGTATCGTCTGGCATACCTTTACATCCTCTCCGGAAGAATTCGGACTGCCGGGTAACGAGTACTTTGCCGGGACCCACCTTAATCCCAATGTAACATGGTGGGATCAGGCAGGCAATTTCATTGGTTATTTGAACCGTTGCAGTTATATGCTTCAGCAAGGTTTGTTTGTTGCCGATGTGCTTTATTACTATGGTGATGATGTTCCCAATTTTGTTTTCCTGAAGGATGAATACAAAGAATTGAGTGATGGGTATAACTGGGACAAATGTTCAAAGGATATTTTGCTCGACCGTGTGTCAGTAGAAAATGGTAAACTCGTTCTGCCCGATGGAATGAGCTACCGGGTACTGGTACTTCCCGGCGAGGAAGCCATCAACCTGGATGTACTTAGAAAGATAGAGGAACTAGTAAAACAGGGAATAACTGTTATTTCTCCCAGGCCGGTGAAGGCTACAGGCTTATCTGGTTACCCTGAATCAGACCACGAAATTGAGGTCATTGCAAAAAGAATGTGGGGTAATGTGGATGGTGAAGATATTACCGAAAACAAATATGGCAAAGGTCGCGTTGTCTGGGATCAGGATATCAATGAAATCCTGGCAGGAATGGGGATGCATCCCGATTTGGAATTTAAGAGCAACAATGAAAATACAGCCCTGGATTTCATCCACAGAACCACCGATGATCAGGAAATCTTTTTCGTGGTGAATCGCTATGTACGGAGAGGGAATGACGATTTTGAGTATCGTTACCTGCCCGGTCTTCCGGACCGTTATGAGCAGGTGGAGTGCAAATTCAGGGTGACTGGAAAAGTACCTGAATTATGGGATCCGATAACAGGTGAAATTACAAAACTGGTGGTATACAGGGAGGAGGGCGGATACACCATTGTACCGTTGCATTTTGAGCCGGAAGGATCGAAATTTATTATATTCAGAGAGGCAAAGGAAGGCCAGTCTCACATTACTCACATCACCAGGGACGGCCGGTCTTTCTTCCCGGATAACCAATTTGAAACCAATTCCAGTCCCTGTATCGAAATCATTAGTGAAAAGCGCCACCTGTACGCACATGTAACTGAATCCGGAGAATATGAGCTGACCTGGTCTGATGGAAGAAAATCGGTTGTAAAAACTGAAAATGCGGTAACACAACAACCAATTTCAGGTTCGTGGGAGTTGTCTTTTGACACGGCATGGGGCGGACCCGGGAAGGTGTTTGTTGATGAACTGAAATCATGGACGGAATTTACGGATGAGGGAATCAAATTCTATTCAGGAACGGTTACTTACAACAAAACTTTTTCTCTTGGTAAAAGAGAAATAAAAAACAGGAAACTGTTGCTTGACCTGGGGAATGTTCAGGATATGGCTTCCATAAACATTAATGGCCGGAAAATGCCGGTTAAATGGAGATTGGAGATAGTAAACTGCCTGAGGGAAAGCGGTATACAAAAACCAACGTGAATAAATTTGAGGCTGAAGATGCTGAAAAATATTTGCGGGTTTCCGGATTATTAGGACCAGTGGAATTAAGAAAGATTGAACATAGAAGATTATAGAATTAAAACAAATAAACACCTTAACCAAACAACCAATACCCATGACCATTAGATTTTCAATATTCCGAAGACTTGCCCTGGTTGCTTTTTTAGTGTTCCAGGGTTTTGCAGGACATTCCGCAACCATCATCCTGACCAGCGATCAGCAGTTGAACGACCTGCTTGATCCCGACAAAAAGATTGATCTTTCCACCGGCTTTACAAAACGCTTTGGAAGTTTAAGAGAAATTTGCGAGGCCGGTCAAAAGCGGGGAGATAAAATCCTGACCATTGCCTTTGATGAATTCTTCCGGCAGTACCGGGAGCAGGCGGGAACCGAGCGCCTTCTGACACCTGACAGTGATCAGTACATAGATAAGATCAAAGTCATCGCTGATTTTGCGGCTAAATATGGTATGGGGATGGGACTGAGTCTTTTGAGTCCCCTGGAGTTGGGACCGGCCTTTAAGAAGCAGACAGGCCAGTCAGGGCAGTGGATTCATTATAAAACTGGCTTGCGTGATCCCGAATCCGGCAAGTTCAGCGTTCAGCTCTGGCAGCAGCTTTACTGGACCAATAACAAGGGGAAATTCGCCATCAAATTAAAAGAGGCCAGGGCCTACGCATTTAAGGAGGATCATATTCCAAACACCTCTTTCAAAGTTGTGGACAGGAACGATATCATTGAGTTGAAGGATGTGCAGATCGATCTGTGGGAGATCCCCAAAGCCATCGATGATACGGATATGGACACGGACCTCTGGAGTTCTACTTCAGGTTCGGGACAGAACCGTGACCGGGCAAGGCGGGTCAATGTTTTCTCTCATGGGGCTGAAGAGCTGAAAGGGTACGACAAGGTACTGGTGGTGTTGGAATACGAAGTGCCCGAGATGGAGTATTTCAGTCCGGAGGCTGCGCCGTTTCTGCAAAATCTCCTTAAAAAATACCACGATAAGGGGATCAACCTTCAACATTTCTACTCTGATGAACTCCATCTTCAGCAGGACTGGATCTACTTCGACCATCATGACAACGGACAACTGGCTGTTCGTTATTATACAAAAGCCATGGGTGATCATTATATGAAGAGGTTCGGGGTTCCGTTCGAAGAGAGGGATATACTCTATTTTGCATACGGACCCGATATCAATACCAACAGTGTGATGGCCACACAACATGTCCAGTATGTGATGGGTAAGTCCAGGGAGGAGATACAGAAGACCTATCTTTTCAGGGACCGGTATTACCACATGCTCAATGACCATGTGGTGGACCTGTTTAAGAATGCCAGGACTTATGCCAGTGAACTGTTCGGGGTGGAGGATTGGGGAACCCACGGACATTCGTCCTGGGCAGAGAGTCCGACTGTGGATATGTGGAACACCGGCAACCTGGACAGGCATGCTTATAAATATGAGTACACCCCCAATTTTGTATGGGGCAACACCGTGCAACAAGCCGCCGCTGCCTGTTATGATTACTTCAAATGGGGTGAATACCTGGAACCCACACGCAATGATTTTGCTGAATTGGGTTGGAACGACCGGAACTATTATGGAGCGGCCATGTCCGCCTCTCTCGGAGTGCTGAACCGGATACCCAATGCCTATCCTGCTTTCTGGGGTATGCCTGCTGAAGTAGCAAGACGTAAGGGTGCTGTAAATGATGCCTATGGAGGAGCCCCCAGGTCTCGGACCATTGACCTGATCACCGGTCACGTTCATCGTGACGTGGACGTTTTGGTTCTCTATCCAATGAACCTGGTGGCAGTGGAAGAGCGTTTTGGCAGCTGGGTCACCCAGTATGGATACTGCAACTTTATCACATCGGAAAAGCTGTTGGAGCTGGCTGCCATCAATGAAAAAGGTGAGATCCTGATCAAGGATAAGAAGTATACCACACTGGTATCCCTCTTTGAGCCACTGCCCAACAAAGGGGTGCTGGATCTGATGGATCAACTGGTTCAAAAAGGCGGGAAAGCACTCTGGTTTGGCCCTCCACCGATCATTAATGCAGATGGTGAGGTGTGCCTTGATAAATGGGAGGATCTCTTTGGGGTGAAGTATGCATCACCCGAACTTCAGGGCCAGATAGCCGTGGGAATGAGGATCGATTTTCAGCATCAATTCAAGGATATCCCTTCACAGTTTATCCTTACCGATTTTGTCATCGACAGGATCTATCCGGTAGAGGCCATGAGTGGTACTGCTGAACTGGCCTATTGCGACAACGATCTGCTGGTAGGAACCGGCCATGGCAGTGCATACTATTTTGGTTTCCGGCCACGGGACGACCAGTCGGCCAGTCTTGGTTATGAAACCAGGACACTGTTCGAGATCCTCGATCATGCAGGTGCATATGAGGCCACCGGTACCTTCCAGGGTATGAATGACAATACCGAGCATGTTTCCAGAACCACGGACTATTTGTCCACCCGTTTTCCCAACGGTGCCACTGTGGTGGTTCGACACTACCGCAACCATAAGGAAACCTGGCCAGGAGGCTTTTCCCGCAATCCGGAAGAGGATAAAAAGGTGCTTGAAGCAAATCCGCTGCCTTCAGATGAAATTAGCCTGGATGGCTTTATGGTGAATGGCCATGAAGTTACCTTCAATGGTGCATTAACAATGGCTTTCAGGGTGAACGAGCGGAATGAATTGATCGCTTTTGAGGGTCAGAACTGCAGCCAGGTGGAGATTGATGGCCGGGTATATATATTTTCCAACTCCCCCTTGCAGAAGATTGCATTTGCTCCTTCTCTCGATAATAGTAAAAATGAAATCCTGGTCACTGTTCAGGGAGAATCACGGGTGAAAATCCCCCTACCAGTGGACATCAGTTCTAAAAAGCTCACACTGAGAGACGGACGTGGAAAAAAGGTGAAGTTTGTTGTGGTTGGTGATGCCATTCAAATCGATGTAAACAGCAAACTCAGTGGCCAGTTGCTTACCATTTCCTGGCAGTCATAAAAACTTAATATCATGATTATCTGCCAAAAATTCCGGAACATTATTACTGTTGTTGCCATTGTTTCAGGAGGCGTATTTCTAGCAGGATCCTGCACAGGCAAAGTGACCAATCAGCCACCCAACCTGCTTTTTGTATTTTCTGATCAGCATACTTTTGATATGTTGGGCTGTTATGGTAACGACCAGGTCTTTTCACCCAACATCGATCTGCTGGCAGAGGGGGGATTGATGTTTAACCATTGTATTTCAAATTCACCCACCTGTACTCCCTACAGGGGGATGTTGATGAGCGGCAGGCATGCGCTTCACAATGGGTGCTTTGTCAATGACCGGCCCCTGATCCCGGGTCATGGGAAAAAGTTTGCAGAAGTACTTCGCGATGCCGGGTACCATACAGGGTATGTGGGAAAATGGCATTTGCTCGGGGGGGACAGGGACCGTCCCATCCCTGAAGGAGCAATGCGATACGGATTTGATGAACTGTTTTACACAAACAATTGTCACGTGGACTTCCGGCCAGGAGAGTGTTTTTATTGGAATGAGCAGGGGAAGAAGGTCTATTTTGACGAGTGGGAAGTATACGGACAGACCAGGCAGGCAATGGCATTCCTGGACGGATGCAGGGACCGGGAATCCCCCTTTGCCCTTTTTGTTTCCTGGCATCCGCCACATGACTGGGGCAAGTTTGAGGGTGCGGATGGGAAAATGCACTACCGGTATGGAGCGCCGGATGAACTGATGAGGTATTATGACCGCGACAGTATTCGCGTACGGCCCGGAATGGAAAGCACTCCGGATCTGCGGAGGATGTACCATGGTCAGATGGCCATGGTAACAGGCGTGGATATCGCCTTTGGCTGGTTGATGGATAAATTAAGAGAGATCGGGGTTAAAGAAAACACCCTGGTTATCTTCACTTCCGACCATGGCGATATGCTGGAGTTTGCAGGGGCACAATTTCCCAAACAGTACCCCCATGATTATTCGCTCCGTGTACCTTACATCATGCGCTGGCCAGGGAGAATTGCTCCGTCCGCAAATACAGACCTTCTGTTCAGCGCACTGGATATCATGCCTACCACTCTGGGTTTGATGGACCTGGAAGTTCCTGAAGAGTGTCAGGGGAAGAACCTGTCTGAAAGCATATTAGCCGGAGACGAGGACGCTGTGGAGTATGTCCCGATCTGGTCATTTTACAACAACAGTTTCAAGGGGGTGATCACGAAGGACTGGACCTACTCAACAGTAAAGGATGCCTCTGAAGGTTCCCTTCATTCCGTCCTCTTTGACCGGCGAAAAGATCCCTTTCAGCTGACCAACCTGTTTGAGTCGGCAGCGTTACAGGCAGTGAAGGATTCTCTTTGGGAGTTGACAGGTGAGTGGATGGAACAATATGATGACAGGTTCTATACCAATGTGGATCTGGAGCAGGTCATGTCATATGAAGAGTGGGATCTGAACCGTTCGCAATTACCAATTAATCTGCTGAAATCTGATGGCCTGCGGTAGTTGTATGGAAATGATTATTAATTGTTGCTAAAACAGTGATTACAAAATATATTTGCTTATGAACCTCATCACAATGAAAAGTCGCCTGAAATCCTGGAACGGTATTTACTCCGGATTGATCATTCTTATTCAGCTGATGCTGGTTGCAGGTTGCCAGGATCGTTTTCCTGAAAAAGTCAGCCCCATCAGCAATTTCAGCCAGCTTCAGGAGTTGTTTGCCGATCCTCCTGCAGATTACCGGAGTGCGCCCCTGTGGGACTGGAACGACCGGATCACCAAAGAGGGAATTGACTTTCATCTGGAACAGTTCAAAGATGCGGGGATCGGGGGGGTATTTGTTCATCCGCGCCCCGGTCTGATCACAGAATATCTTTCGGAAGATTGGTTTGACCTGTTTGACTATACAGTGCAGAAAGGAAAAGCACTCGGGATGAATGTTTGGATTTATGATGAAAACTCATATCCCAGCGGATTTGCCGGAGGACATGTGCCGGCTGATATGCCGGAATCCTGGAACCAGGGAACCGGACTGAACCTTGATGTTCAGGAGATATTCCAACCCGATAGTTCTCTCTGTGAAGTTATTCTGAAAAGGGTAGGGGACAGTTTCATCAATATCACCGCCAACTACCGGGAAGAGATCGGAGAGGAGGGAACCTATTACCTGTTCAGGAAGACATTTCCTCCAACTTCATACTGGTATGGAGGGTTTACTTATGTGGACCTGCTTAAGAAAGGTGTCACTGAGAAATTCATGGAAGTTACCATGACCCATGGCTATGAAAAGAACAACGCTTCCGATTTTGGTCATACCGTCAAGGGGATATTTACAGATGAACCCAACCTGGAAGCTGCAATGGGAAGGGGAACGCTTCTCCGCTGGACACCGGATCTCTGGGATGCTTTTCAGGAGCGGTGGGGATATGATCTCAGGGTGAACCTGCCCTCCCTTGTTTTTGAAACCGGGGCGTGGAAAAAGGTCCGGCACGACTATTATGAACTGATCCTGGAACTTTTTATCGAGCGCTGGGCAATACCATGGAACCGGTATTGTGAGGAACGGGGATTGGATTGGACAGGTCACTACTGGGAACACGGATGGCCATACCCAACCCATGGATTTGATGAGGCGGCCTTTTATATCTGGCATCAACAACCAGGTGTTGATATGCTTGGTAACGAACTGGTTCCCAGCGGAATGGGTGGTCAGTTTGGCAATACCCGGGCCGTACGTGAACTGGCCAGTGCAGCCAACCAGGGCGGGAATCTGCGTACCCTGAGCGAAACCTATGGCGGCGGAGGTTGGGAAATGGATTTTTCCACCTATAAACGGCTGGCGGACTGGCAGGCTATACTGGGAGTGAATTTTGTCAATCAGCACCTTTCATACTATACTTTGAGAGGTGTCCGGAAGTTTGATTATCCTCCCTCCTTCTCCTACCATGAGCCCTGGTGGGAGGATTACCGCCTGTTGGGTGACTATATAGGCAGGATTTCACTGGCCGGCTCATCCGGGGAACAGCTAAATGATATCCTGGTCCTTCAGCCCAATACGACAGCCTGGATGTATTTCTCAAGGAGGGTTAAAAATCCGCAAATTGATACCATACAACGTCGTTTCAAGACTTTTATATGGCAACTTGAGCGCAATCATTGCGAATACGACCTGGGATCAGAGAATGTTATAAAGACGCTGGGTTCTGTCCATGATAACCGGCTGAGGGTGGGCAACCGGGCTTACAGTGTGGTGGTGATTCCGGCCAGCATGGAAAACCTGGACAGCACCACTTACCAGCTGATGGACAAATTTCTGGCCGGTGGTGGAAAGATTGTCTCTTTCACCAATGACATTCCCTGCCTCGATGGAGAACCATCTGATGCCATCAATGAACTGTTGAAAAGGAACCCGAATCTGTGTCTGTTTGTCAGCGATATTTCGGATCCTCTTTTTATGGAGGTAACTGTCAGGGAGGATTTTATCATCAAAGAGGTCGCTTCCAGCCAGGGTGAGCTGTACCACCAGCGCCGCATCCTGGATGACGGACAACTACTCATGCTGGTGAATTCATCAACAGATCAACCAGCAACGGCCACCATTGAAGCGCGGGGGAAAAGCGTGATCTCCCTGAATCCTGTTTCCGGGGTGATCTCACAGATCCCGGTCGAGTCCGGAGACAAAACAGTCTCCTTTCAGGTAGATCTTCCACCGGTTGGAAGTTCAATCTACTTCATCTCTCACAGCAGCTCATCCCTGCCCTTTTTGAATACCACCAGGGGTGGTGGAACTCCGGTAGCTTCCAAAGATGAGGTAGCTGTTTCTGCGGACCAGGATAATATACTGGTTATTAACTACCTGGATCTTTCCTCAGGAGAGCTTGAACTAAAGGATACTTATTTTATGGATGCCCTGCTGGCACTGTTTGACAGCCATGGTATCGAAATGGGCAATCCCTGGCAGCACAAGATCCAATACCGCCGGAACTATGTTGTCCGGGATACCTTTCCCGATGGTTCGGGATTTTCGGCAAGCTACCACTTTACCATCTCCCGGGAGACGGATCTTCAGTCACTGAGGGAGATAAAGGCTGTTGTTGAGGGGCATGAGCTCTGGGATGTTTACATAAACGGGCAGCTGGTTCAGAAAGAGGAAGGCACCTACTGGATCGATCGCGATTTTCATTATTATCCGGTAGGTGATAACCTGAAATCCGGGAAGAACAACCTTACAATCAGGGCGCCTAAGATGTCATTATATGCAGAACTGATGCCGGTTTACCTGACAGGTCCGTTCCTTCTCAGGCCCCTGGAAAAGGGTTTCGAAATTACCGGTGGTACACTCGATTCGCTGGGTCCATGGAAAGATCAGGGATATCATTTTTATTCTCAGAAAGTATCTTATAGGCAGCAATTTCATATTGAGGAACCTGACCGGGAGTATGCTGTGCACCTCAAAGGGTGGAATGGCACCACCACAGAGGTTTATGTAAATGGACGAAAGGCGGGTCAGATCTGCTGGCCGCCCTATGAGTTGAAGATTGGCCATCTGTTAAAGGCGGGTGACAACGAGATCATTGTAAAGGTGGTGGGCAGTCTGAAAAATACTTTTGGACATTTCTATAAAACAGGGAGCTTCTGGATCAATGGTCCCGGAGACTGGAACCTGGCCCCTGAAGAGATCCCGTCTGTTGATCAATATTCATTGATGGATTATGGCCTGTATGAACCGTTTGAACTGCTGATGTATTAGGCACTTAATCTACCCAACAATGAAAAGCAGATTGTTAGTTAAACTCAAATTTGTCATTCAGGTCCTTTTGTCAGTTGTAATTTCATCTTGCGATGGCCGGTATGCTGAAATTGAAAGACCAAATTTTTTATTTATCCTGGCCGATGATTTTGGCTACCACGATCTGAGCTGTACGGGTAGTGGCTATTACGAAACGCCCAACATCGATGCCATCTCCAACGAAGGAATGACTTTTGTCGATGGTTATGCTGCCTGCCAGGTTTGCAGTCCTTCACGTGCAAGTATTATGTCTGGTAAAAATCCTGCAAGGCATGGGATTACTGACTGGATTGGGGCACCAACAGGTGTTGATTGGAGAAGAGCCGGTCGGTTTAACAAACTTTTGCCTCCTGACTACGTACATCAGCTGGAGCACGATTTCGTCACCTTACCGGAGGCAATGAAGGAGGGTGGTTACAAGACTTTTTTTGCCGGGAAATGGCATCTGGGAAGCCAGGGATCCTGGCCCACTGACCATGGATTTGATATCAACAAAGGGGGATGGGACAAAGGAAGCCCAATAGGAGGTTATTTTTCTCCATTTGAAAATCCCAACCTGGAGAACATCAAGGACGGAGAGAATCTATCTATGCGTTTGGCCGAAGAGACCGTTCAGTTCCTGAAAGAGAATAAAGATACTGCTTTTTTTGCCTACCTCTCCTTCTATGCTGTGCATGGTCCTATCCA
>SDBV01000596.1_pt1 | contig 52225 bp, 45 predicted proteins | sample 2277081 | NCBI WGS metagenome assembly SDBV01 (sample SAMN10402039, study PRJNA504765) | marine sediment metagenome | isolation source: marine sediment core GS10_PC15, 223 cmbsf | place: Arctic Ocean: Southern Knipovich Ridge | collected 2010
AAAACAGGGTGAAGAACTATCTGCAAGTAATAAATTAAAAATATTTATTTTAAAGAAAGGTTCAATCCAGATCTTTCTGGACAATAAACTTGTAGATACTCTTACAATTGGCGGTATATATGGAGAAGAAAGTGTTTTCTTAAAAGAATCAAGTTTATTTACTGCAAAAACAACAATGGATTCATCTGTATATGTAGTTTCGGATGAAATCATTAGAGAAATACCTATTATAGAATGGAAAATGCTGGAAGCTTTTGAAAAACGCCTGCGCGCATTTGGCACTCAGTTTAGTTCTAATTAACCCCGCTACTAAATTACATGAGCAAGTCTGATCGCTATTGAACGTTCAATATATATATCGATTTATGAAATAAAATCGTTCTATACTGGTAATTTAGTAGCGGGGTTATTTTTTTAGACACTTTGGGAAATATGCAATAATTCCATCTTTGGTTTTCTTTTTTATAAATAATTCATTTACAATACTGTCAAAAAGGGCTTTGTCGTCTTTAATAGAATCTAAAAGTACACTATGGCTTTTTCCTCTGGAATCTCTTTTAAGTATTTCTTCAACAACACCTTTTAATATATCTTTTGTATAATATTGTCTTCTGCCGTTCGCAACCATTACAAAATCTTTCCGTTTTTTATTTTTATACATGTTTTTAATATAATCTATAATTATCGGTGCAAAAGATTTCTCAACTAGTTTCTTCATTTTCTGGTTATATTCGTTTTTAATATTTTCACCGGATATAATTTTACGTTTTGTACTTATATTTTTCTTCAGTTCTTTTTTACTCTTATTTTCTGATATTCTTGGTTTTTTAACTTTCTGTGGTATCGGACTAATTTCTTTTCTATTTACAGGTTCTGTTTTCTGCTCAGTTGCTTGTTTTACAGGCTCGGTTTTCTGCTCAGTTGCATGTTTTACCGGCCTAATTTCCTTGCTTACCTTAGCACCTTCCGGCTTAATTAAAATCTGAAGTTTTTTGTATATTTCATTTCTTTCTTTTTTATTTGAAACACCAAGTAATTCAAATTGATAAATAAGTTCTTTATGCGCTCTTACAATATCCCATGCCTCTTTAACTTTTAAAATATCAATATCGATTGGTATTTTTTCCATATGTTCCATATATGCTTTTTCTATAATAAATTTTAATTTACCAACTCCCAGTATTTCCTTATGTACTGGCAGATAAATAAATTTTCCTTCATGTTGATATTTTTCTATTAACTGCGGAAGTTTTTTCATTTCATCTTCATTTAAACCATTTTCATCTGCAATCTTGATTGGATCTTTAAAATAAACAAGTTTTTTGAAACTCTCAAATATTGTATCTATTATGTGTTTTTTATCATCTTTCTGTTCTTCATCATTATATACTTCCTCTACTATTTGTAAAGATTCATTATTTGCTTTCTGCTTTAGCTCCTCTATTTTTTCTTTAGCAGTTTCCATAATAACAGGTTCCAAACTCTGAATGTAGTTTTGCACCTGTTTATTAAGTTCATTACTAGAGCTAATTAAATCATTATTCTCCAGAGATGATAATAATCTTGACATTTTTCTGTAATCTTTAATTTTGACACATTCCCAGTATACTTTTGCTTTAATAACACTGTTTGCTTCTGATAATTTATTCTCTTTTAAAAGCTCTTCTATATCAGATACTAACTTTTCTTCCTCCTGGCCTGTTGCAAACCCAAGAAATTTCTGTGCATCCTTAAGTCCAGTGATTTTCGGTATTCTCATTATTGTTTCTTTTTTGCTTTGTTTTTGAACAGTCTTTTCTGTTTGTTTATTACTTTGTATTTTTTTCTGATACTCTTCTTTATATTTTTCTATTTCTTCTTCAGAAATATTATTTTCACGGAATTCACTTATTATTTTTTCCTGCTCTGCATTTAATATTGCAAGATCTATACTGTTTAACAATTCATCTGCATCACTACCGGCTATAGTAAAAAGGTCCATAGTATCGGAATCAAATATATGATTTGTAGAATCTGCGAGAAGTTTTTTTCTTGCATTTAGCTCAAGTGTTTTTAAAAGTATTTCATGGGCAATTTCCTCATTATTTCCAAAATCATCTCTAAACTGGTTTATTTTATTTAGAATGTCGAGCTGTTCATTAGCAGGTAATTGATCTGTTTCTTTAAAAAGTTCTTTTATATCTGTTGTAATAAAACCATTTATTATACTTTGAATGAAACTGTGATGGTTATTCCATTTATCATCCTGTAATAAATTATTTAAATATTCTATCTTACTTTCAACTTTATCGATTGCATTTATAGTTTCCCATATTTCTGATATCTTATTTCCTTTTAATATTTTTTCTTGAAGTATTTTTTCTCTTTGTATTTTTAACAAATATTTTAGCTGTAAATAAACTTTGGGATGCTTTTCTTCTAAATGTTTACAAAACTCATCTAGTATTTTTATTTTTAATTCATAATCCTTTTTCTTATCAAGAACTTCGTATAATGCTAAAAGCATTTTAAATTTATCTACTTTACTATTTTGTAAAAGAGTCTTTGTTTTTTCTATTATAAGTGCTGCAGAAGATTTAATTAATAGCAAAGATGCCGTATCTAATTTTTCTGCTGTATCTTCAATTTTTTCAAGTTTATCAGTAAGTATTGCTTCCTGTGATTGCTCATCTTTGCCCTCAAGAGTTTTAAAAATATCCTCTGCGTTAAACTGGACAGTATTAGAAATCTTCTCAATATTTTTAGACATTTCAGTCAGGTCTTCTTCATCATATTCTTCTAGATTGTCCATTTCAACTGAATCAATAATATTTATTACATCATTTTCAAACTCATCCGCTTTTGCCGTGTTATTTTCTATTTCCATTTTTATAGATTCACTAATTTCTTTGGTAAGAAAATCTTCTTTATCTGAATTGTTTAATTGATCCTTATTTTCTTCATCATGTGAAATATCCAAAGAAATATCTTTAGATATTTCATCCTCTACTTTATTAAGCGCCACTTTTTCTACAGGGAGATTAGCATTCTGTTCTATCTCTGCTCCAAGTTTTTTTAACAGGACAAGATATCTATTTATCTTAAATATGCAAGCTTCCTGTACTTTTGTTTCTGCTTTTATTCTCTTTACAATTTCTCCTTTTCTTTCCTCAAATTCTGAAAGTTCTTTTTTCAGCGCATCTTTGTATTTTTGCCGTAAATCTATTTCTTTTTTACATACTGACAATTTTTCTATAATAAAATCACTTTTTGAATCTGATTGTTTATATGCCTCTTTTATATTATTTAAAGGAGTATTTAAAATAGAAGTTTTTAAGAGCAGTATTTTAAAATCAATATAAGCTTTAAGCTCTTCAATAATATTAAAATGAGCAAACTGAAAAAGTATTTTAAGCTGATTCCCGGAAATAATAACAAGCTCTGATACTTTATTCTTATCGATTGCATTTAAGAAATCCGGATAAGTATTGATACTTTTCATTTCTTTTATCAGCCGTGAATTGTTTGCTAAATCTTTTATATTTATAGTGTAATTATTATTATGCTTTTTTATATGAATCTTAAACTTTTTTATTTCAAGTATTTTTTTTTGCTTAACACCTAATCTATCGAGTAGTTTGTTTCGTAGTTTCTGTTCGTTTACACCCCATTTCAAATATTTATTAAGTGTTTCGATTATGAAATCCCTTTCTTTTGAATATTTAGTGCAGAAATCGAAAATTTCCTCCTTGGTCAAATCGCTTAATTTATTCTTAATAAAAATATTATTTGCCATAAATATAAAATTAAAATATTTTTTAAGTTCATCAATAATAAACCTGCAATTTAAAGTTAAATAATATGCAACAAAAAAATTAGAAAGTTTCATAATTCGGAATAATTCTTTTTTTGTATTTACGATCTTATTTATTTCGAGCATTAATTCTATTTCTATATATTTTTCATCAGATACATTCTGCATTAATAATGTTAATATTTTTTTTATATCCGGATTATCAGTATTAAAATATTTATGATAATTTTTTTTAAATAATTCTTTATATTCTTTTATTCGATCTTCTACTTTAATCATTATTTTTTCAAATATAGATTCAATCTCCGACCTGGAGAAAACATTCTTAATAGATGTAACTAATATATTAATAATTGAGGTTTCAATTTTAAATTGAACATCTTTTATATTTCTAAGACAATGTTTTAGAGGTTCCGTTTTTTCATATTTTTTTGAAATATCCGAAAGTGTTTTATATTTATTTGTGAAACATATATCCATTTGATAAATCAATTTTATAAGATCTTCATAATTCTTAATTTGATCAGTTTCTTTATTTTCTATCTCACTCTTTAGGGAGTCTAATTTATCTTTAAACTGCAATGAATAATCATAAAGCAAAGGAGTATCTACCACCCAGTTTTTAAATAATTCTCTATTTATTGGAAATTTAAGTGTTTTAAATATTATTAATAATGGATCATTTAAAAGATTCTCATAACTTTTATTAATTAAATCAAAATACTCAATATTATCACCTAAAAGCTTGTCTGCTTTTTCTGCAAATATATCTATATTTTTTTCATTTCTAAGGTCACTTAGCTCATCACTATAGATTCCGGATTCATCTTTAAACTTTTTATTTATATCTCTGGAAAAGCCTGTTATAATTTCTTTGATTTTATCCTTGTAATTAGAAAAATTATTATCAAGATAAAAGGTATTAAGCAATACAGTACGCGTACCTTCTTTTAATATTTCTTTTTCATTCAGGTTTAAGAAATACTCAATATTTTTAGTACTAATACCACTATTTTTTATTGAATGAATTATTTTTAAGGAGAATTGCAAATTAGTAATAAATTTGGAATACACTTTTTTTATTGAACTGCTGTTAGAGATATTATTTAATTTATTTATTACTTCATTTACTACATATTGATCATTATTATTAATATATGGTGATAATCCACCCAAAATTAATCCGTCAAATTTTCTGCCTTTACGATTTTTTATTGTAGCTTTTCTATAAATGTTTTGAGCTTCTTTTTTAATTTTAGTTTCTATGCGGGATTTTTTATTTAATATTGAAATTTTATTAAATATGGACGATTTTTCATTTATTTCAGTATAATATTTTAGTAGCCACTTTTGATCTGTAAGTATTTTAAGCTTATTTAATAAATTAACGATTTTTATTTCTGGTTCTGATTTAATAAGTGTATTTACCAGCATTTTTTTTGTTTTAACAGGTATGGCTTTACAGAATTCCTCAATAAATTCATTTTGAGTAATAATATCAAATTCTTGCTTTTCTTTATTCTGAGTATTTATTTGTTCTGTATTTGCTTCTGTCATCTTATTAAAACTCTTATTTTTCCCGTGCTTAACATGAATTTTAATGTAACAGCTCTAAAAAATCAATAAAACTTATAACAGTTCTTTATCCTTTCTCTTTAAAATATTAGAAAATAATATTGATGAACCCACAATAATCATACCGATTATCATAAATAATTCCGGATACTCATCCGAAATTATCAGCCAGCTAAGAATGGCACCAAAAATTGGTAATATAAACTTCAATATATTGAGATCTGAAAATCTTACATCCTTTAGTTGATGCAAATAAAACCAGATTGAGAATCCTGCAGCAGAAACAATACAGAGCCATACAAGCGCCGCAAAAAATTCAAACTGCACATTTACAAAATTAAATCCTTCTATTGGAATTGAAATTATAAATATCATAAGGCCGCCCAAAAACATCTGTGATGAATTCAGAACAAAAGCAGTAAGTCTGGTTTTATTTTTAGAAACTATTACATTTCCTATTGAAGAAGAAGTAATCGAACAGATTAAAAGAAATATTCCAAGTAATTCATTTGTACCTGTAATTGTAAATGATACTCTTGTTATACTTATAATTATAATTCCGGATATCCCGAATACTATTGCAATTAATTTTATTAGGTTTAATTTATCATCTTTTAATAAAACATGTGACGTTACTGCAGCCATTAATGGAGAAGAACCGATTATAATTGCTCCTAATGCTCCCGAAATTTGTGTCATACCAACAAAAAAAAGCGAGTAAAGACCGAAAGTCTGAAAAAAACTTAACACAAGTATTTGTTTAATGTTCTTCGATACGCTTTTAAAATATTTTTTAATATTCCCGCAAAAAGGTAAAAGTATCATTCCTGCAATCATAAACCGTATTCCTGCAAAAACAAGAGGAGACATATAATTTAATCCGATTTTTATTGCAGCAAAAGCAGTAGACCATAAAAAACATGCAGTAATTGCTAAAAGGTTTATTCGGAAGCTATTAATTTTATTCAATTGTTTTGGAATCCTGATTATTTACACTAAAGCATTAACATGTTAAGCAGTATCTATTTTATTTTTAGTATTAGTAGAGTCTGGTCATCATGCTGCCCTGCCCTGCCTACAAACTTATTAATATCGTCTATAATTACTTTAGAAAGTTCATCCGGTGAGAGTTCTGCTTGTTCTTTTACTATTCTTAAAAGTGATTCTATTCCATACTCTTCTTTTTTATTGTTTCTCGCTTCTATAATACCATCTGTATATAGAAGTATAATATCATCTTTTTCTACTTTAAAACGTTTCTGCTGATATTTAGAACTTCCTTCAACACCAATCGGAATACCGTGAGTATCAATTTTAATAAGTTTATCTTTACTTTTTCTGTATAATAATAATGGATGATGCCCTGCATTAGAGTATTCTACTTCGTTTTTAACAGGATCAAAAGTAAGAAAGCTTAATGTTGCATAATGGCCTAATTCAATTTGATTAAAAATACCTTTATTTATCCAGCTTACAATTTTAGCTGCATCATTTGCTGAACCTGCAATTAAATGGAGGATAGTACGAATCATGACCATAACAAGAGATGCAGGCACACCTTTACCTGCAACATCACAAATAATAATAGCAATTTTTCCATTCTTTAACTGAAATGCATCATAATAGTCACCGCTTACACCTTTAGCAGCAACTGAAAATGCGGAAACAGAAATACTCTTTAACTTTGGTAATTCCTCCGGTAAGAGTTTTCCCTGGATATTCGCAGCAATACCAAGGTCCCTTTCCATTTCTTTTTTCTCGAGCAGTTCCATATACACAAAAAGGTTATTTAAGGAAATGGAAGTATAATCTGCAAAGGTTTTTATATGGGTAAAATCAGATTCGGTAAAAACCTTACCCTTGTCTTTTCTTATAATTGAAATTACACCTATTATTTTATCATTAATAACTAGAGGAACTACTATAATAGAACTTATAAAACAGGTATCATTCTTCATATTATGTTTTAATCTATCGTCTGTAAAAGAATTCTTAATGAATACAGCATTTCCGGTCTTGCCTACTTCTCCAAGAATTGTTTCGCCCAATTGTATTGGTGTGGTTTTAAAAAATTCCATTAAAGTATTTGTTCTCACTTTAACTGAATAATTAACTTCATAAGGAGGCGGGAAAGTACCGTATACTGCTTTCACCCTTAATATTTCTTCATAATCATCTTTTATCAGGATTACTCCTGCATCAGAATTTGTTATTGTAACAGTAGATTTTATAATATAAACAAGAACATTTTCTATTTCGAGGTTTTCCGCAATAGCATCACCAATATTCCTCATAAAATCATATAATGCTTCAAAATCTCTGGATATATATTTAACTCTTTCTTCATACTCTTTGGATATTCGCTTATCATGCATATTAAGCATGTAAATATGTATTAAATAAGATAGTGGAATAATGATTTGTTCTACAAGTTCTATATTATTACCAGCTATTATTATAAGACCATTATACAGAAAGAGAAATAACAAAAATCTTTTTCTATTCTCCACAATAATCTCTGGATTTTCTGTATTATATTCGGTGACTTCATGTAATTGAATGGCAAAAAATATGATATTTGCTACTACAAACAATCTTAGATAAAATGATATATCAAAATTTATATAATTTAATACAGTATTGGATATGATAAATACTATAAATGTGATGTTGATAATTAAGAATACATTATACTTTTTTCTTTTTCCTGTATAAATTCTTAACCAGAACAAATAAGTAGTTATAATAAGTATATCTGTAATTACATGAGTAATTGGTAATAACGACGTTGGCAGAAAAATACTTATAATATCTTTTATAAAAATAATAGCAGAAATAAGTAAAAATATTTTAATTTCCGGAATATCTTTCTTTCTTCTTACATAAAAACAATATATAAGAAATAGAAAATTAATAAATATCTTTGTCCAAATAGGCGAAATAATTATTTCATAAATTCTCTCAAGTATGGCTTCCATAATCCTCTCTTACACTATCCTTAATAATATTTACCTGCATATGTACTTTTTACTTACTTTATTAAAACAACTTAGCTTATATGTATATTTTCTGTAAAACTTAGCATATTGTTTAAATATTATTTTTTTTATGTACGATATTTATGTCGGATCCTGTATTTTTTATGCATTTTACGTGATTACAGCCTAAAATGTATGAATTCTGAAATAATATCCTTCCATTGATCCAAAATATTTTTAAAATATTGTTCTTAATATATAATATTTTAAAAATATAAATATATCAAGAACAAATCTTATTAAAATTATATAGCTGTCAGTTGTTGGTTAAATCCTTAAAAATATAAATATATCAAGAACAAATCATATAAAATTATACAACTGTCTGTTATTTGCTAAATTCTAACCAACATTATAGACACCATTACTGCATGAAATAAAAGCGAGGATAGTAAGAAGAACTTATTGCTATAAGAATTTTATAAATAAACTACCAATAAAAAATATGTAGAAAATAATGAAACTTAATCCTTCCCACAATGTTATTTCCCTGTCCTGAGTTGTAACAAAGAAAAGAACAGTAGCAACAATCATTAATGGAAGTGAGAATTCTATTATATTTTGCGGTATTATTAAGTTAGTAACAAGCCCGGGAACTCCCATTACAAGAGTGGCATTAAAAATATTAGATCCAAGTATATTCCCTGCGATTATTCCTGTGTTACCCTTTTTTGCAGCTGATATTGAAACAGCAAGTTCGGGAAGTGAAGTTCCTAATGCAATAGCGCTAACTGCAATTATTTCAGTTCCGATACCTATTAATTTTGAGATTGCTATAACTGCCTGAATTGTGAATTCTGCACCTAAATAAATAAAAAAACCACTTACTGCCAGTATCATAATATTAAATAATAACACTTTTTCCTTTTTAACTTTTTTTCCGGATTCTTTAGAAGTTTTTCTTGCTTTTGATGTATTAGAAATTATAGTTTTATTACTTTTCTTTGTACTTTTCTTTTCAGTTTTTTTTACAGTTTTCTTTACAGCAGTTTTATTTTTATTCTTCGAAACTGTGGATTTCTTTTTTATACTGGCCTTTTTAATTTTAGGATGCACTATTTCATCGTGCTTATGGTATAAAGTATATGCAAAATATGATGCCATACATAGAATACTTAAAATTGCTTCAAATTTTGTATATTCACCATCATAAATCTGAATACCAAGCAGGAAGGCAGAACCCAACATAAGAGGCAGGTCTATTTTAAGTATATCATGTTCCAGGCTTATTTTTTTACTTATTATAGCAGCAAATCCCAATACAAGAAAAATATTTGTAATATTAGAACCAATTACATTTGCTACTACAATCTCGGATGAACCTTTACTAATAGCGATGAGTGAAGAAATAAGTTCCGGAAGAGATGTACCTATCGCAACAAAAGTTACACCAACAATAAATTGAGGAATACCCAGGAATATCCCTAATTTTTCTGCTGCATCTGTAAAAAAATCGGATGACTTTACAAGAACTACAAGGCTTATAATTAAAATCAATATCCATAAAAACATGTAATTATCCTAATATATATTTCCAACCAAGGTGATTATTATTATAACGTAATCAATTTATGAAATAGAAATTATTTGATTATTCCCACTTGAAAATACAAATCTATTTTAGTATAACTTATAATATAATTAAAATAAAAAATAAACTATAATTTTTAATAAATATATTTTATATAACCTAATTTATATATTATATTGTTTTATATAATATATACTTTTGCATAAGGAGGCTTTCTGTGGGTAAAGAAAAAAAAGTTTATGACTTTAATTTAAATAAAGTAAATTCTAAATTGGTAGCTACTTTAAAAAAGAAAAAGAATGAATCTACCATTGCAGATTTGATTGCATCTACAGGATTGCCCAAACATCAGGTTGAACAATCAATTAAACATGTAGCAGATGAATATAGTGGCCACTTAAAGGTTACTGAATCCGGTGAGATTCTATACTACTTTCCAGCTGGAATGAAAAGTAAACTTCACGGGATTGGCCCTTCTATTAAAAAGTTTATGCGTAAATTCCTATCTGCAATCCGAAAAATACTCATCGTTTTATTCAAAGTCTGGATAATGGTAATGCTTGTAGGTTACTTTATCCTCTTTCTTGCGATTCTTGTTGCTGCAGTTGTTGCACTTACTGTTTTATCTGCATCAGGTAAAGGCAGAAGCAGATCTAGAGGTAAAGGAGGATTCGGAGGTTTTTATCTTGTATTAAAACTCATAGAACTCTTCATTCGTGTATTTTTCTGGGTAAACATTACAAAATCATCTAAATCTGCTAGGAAAAAAGGTAAGCCTCTGTATAAATCTGTTTTTGCATATATTTTTGGAGATGAAGATCCCAATAAAAACTGGGAAACAGATGAGAAACTGCAGGTTATTTCATATATCCGAAAAAATAAAGGTACTATGATTATAGAAGAGTTAATGATAATTTCAGGAAAAGCCCACGATGAAGCCCAGCAATTGATAAACAGGTATTTACTGGAATTTGAAGGTGAACCTGAAGTTACTGATAATGGCACTATAGTATTCTTTTTTCCTGAACTTCTCCGTACAAAAACTGAATCACTTGGGGAAGGTTCTTCTTTTCCTGTTCCGGAATATAAGCAGCTTATTCCATTTAGTACTAACACAAAAAAAACAAATGGGGGTATAACCTTTTTTAATTCTTTTAATATACTTTTTAGCACTTATTTTTTAATAAGTTCTTTTTTACCTATAAGAGCCGATTTTAGAATTCTTTATAATTTAATTGCCGAGCTAAGCTGGGAATTTTTACACTTTAATCCTGAAACATTCTTTTTAATAGGCCTGGGAATTGTTCCAATTTCATTCTCATTTCTATTTTTTCTTGTTCCAATTATTCGAAAAATCAGGCTAAAGAAAAGAAATGAAAAGATTAAACAGGAGAATTTAAAAAAGCAGATTTACTCTACAGTAATTAAGAATACAGATAATATGGATAATAACAAGGTGGACTGCTTAAATGAAACTGATACACCTAAAAAAGCTGTACCATTTATAGAAAATCAGCTTCTAATTTATGCAGGCCTTAAAAATGCAGATGTAGAAGCAAGAGACGATGGAAGTACTTACTATAAATTTACAGAACTTAAACGGGAACTTCAGGATTTAATAATTTATAGGAAGAACGTAGATTTAAGCAAATATGATGTTGGCGATACGGTTTTTGATTCCGGAGAATAAGATTTATTCTTAAATTGCTAAAGTAAAAATCAAGATTGCTTATTTTTGAAATTTCGGTGCATTCATAGCTTATTATTCTTTAACAGTGTAGTTATTTTTTAATACTTTCCGAAGTTCAATTAATGCAATAGATCTAGTACTTCCAATACCAACATCCATTAATACATCACTTCTTTCTCTTTTTAACCACCTAAATAGCATTCCTGCTCCTTCTGTCTTATTCTTTGAAACGTGACTTATTTTAATAAGCTTGCGGAGTTCATCTCTGGAAAAATGTTTTCGCTTATTATTTATAATTATAACAAAATTACTACCGGTATTTTCTATTTTCACTACAATACTTTCTTTTTTTGGGCTTTCTTTTTTTACATTTATCTTTTTATTTTTTGAACTTGCTTTCTTATGTCTATCGAGTACTTTTTTGTTCTGCTTTTCTATCTGCTCATTAAATTTATCAATTTCTATATTACGGTTTATTACCTGTACTTGTTTATATACAAAAGCAAGTCCTTTATCATCCAGTTCCGGAATTGTTTTTAATAAATCTTTAATTATTGCTTTTCTATTAATAATTTACTCCCTAAACTTTACATCAATATTTTTTTCCTTTAAAAATAAAATAAGTCGTTCCAGTTCTTCATCACTTCCTTCGAGGCTTAATATTGCCCAGCCATTATCCGAAGAAAAAGAAGCTTCTATTATATTTGGAATAACCGCGAATTTATTATATATAGTGTATATAATAGGTTCGTTTTTTAATTCTTTAGGAATACTTAATTCAACTATTTTTTTCATTTAAGTCCTCCTTCACCTTTTTATTTTATATAAAATATATACCATTTTATGATAAAACACTAAAGATTAAAAGGCATAAAAAAAGGAATCGCGTAAATATACACAATTCCTAATATACTTTTCTTGAGCCGCTCAGGATTCGAACCTGAGACCCACGCCTTAAAAGGGCGTTGCTCTACCACCTGAGCTAGCGGCCCGATAAATTACTGTTTTTTAAATTTTTACTTAAATAAATATTAGAGGAATATAACAACAAGCCACAAAAGTGTCAAGCCGGCAATCCAAAATTTGTCTTAGATTTCGCAGATTTTTGTATTAAGCAATTGATATTTTAATCAATCAAAGAGGCAATTACTTCTTTTACAGGATTTACGCAGATTATTTTTATTATCTTATAACTAATTCAATCATATGAAGTAAAATAAAACTTCAAATACATTTTTTACAGCAATTATAAATATGGATTCTATGAAATCTTTTTTATGCGAAATTTAAATAATCAGACACAATTGAGGCTACTTCATAACTTTCATACAAGCAGCAATTCTCGGTATAATATTTTATTCTAATATGTAAAATCAAAACCTATTACAATATTATAAATAGGATGCATCCCCGGTTCCATAGATAATTCCGTACCGTACATGGAAAGATTTATATTAAATGCATTCAAATCCAGACCCAATCCACCTGCAAACAGCCCTTCATTAAAACCACCTCGTAAAGTAAGAATTTCTAGAAGCTTAAATTCCACTCCAAAACCCATATGTAAAATAAGGTTTCTTGCTGTTTCCTTATGAGTGACAAAATCCAGAATATCGTTGTAATCATAAAGTATTTTCATATTACTGATAAATTTTTCTGCTCTGCCAAGGTAGGGTGAAAACACAACACCAAATGACAGGTCCGGAGGAATTATAGTATTTGTTCTATCAGGAACTTCTGAGCCAAAAAAACCGTTCATTGAGCTATATTGATTCTTAATTATGGGAGAATAGATATCCCTGCATACAAGCCCTACGGACAAAAAGTCTTTATAAGAATACATCACTCCTAAATCAAATCCAAAGCCTATATCCATTTCAAAGGGTTCAGTAAACAATATGTTGGATAAATCAGAAAAAAGATCGAATATTTCAAGCATGCTTTCCTCTACCAGAACTTCTCCTCTAATAATAGTTTTTAATGATACGCCTATATCAAAAGCACTATTTGATTCTGCGGGAAATGGTATTCTAAAACTATACCCTCCTATAAGGAGTATATTTTCATTAATAATTCCAGCTAATTCTGAAGAATTTAATGATTTAAATGACAATTCCATCCAGTTAAAAATACCGAATCCAATCCCGCTTTTTAGATATGCAAAGGAAATGGGCCCTGTTATATTCATAGAAGCATCTAAACCTGTAAGAAGGTTCTGAATACTCGAATCAGAGGTTATATCCGAGCCACTTGTGCCCGCTATAATCATGCTTGCAATATCAAAAATAGGGCCGCTGAGACCTATTGTTAATTCTGAAACATGCATCTGCTTTCCAATTTTTCTGAAACCTGCCGGATTTGTAAAAAGCACTGTATAATCATCTGCTAATGCGGCATGATATCCCCCTAAAGCAGATAATCTTGGAGAAATATATATTATCCTGTCTTCAACATCTAAAGCATTAAGAGGAGATAATATTGATATAAATGCGAGAAAAAAAATCAAGTGTAATACTTTTTTTATATTTTTATGCATTAAATATCCTCCATGGGAAAATTACCAGTTAAAAACATTATAATAAAAGTTGTAAAGAGCATCAGTAAATGAAATAAGACCCTCTTTCACATCTCCTTCAGAAAGCATACCTTCACTAATTTCTAATAAATCGTATGCAATTTTCACCCTAGCATTGTTTGTAGTATTTCCAAACATCGACAGATCCGATAGTCCACCTGCAGTAGTAGATGTATCAAATAATTCACTTAATCCTGCAAAAAAATAATCGGTTGCATTCATATTAGCATTATATGCATCTGCATCTATATAATAAGATGCAGCTAGAGTGAGATAGTCTTTATCAAGACTGGCAGCAAATTCATTTAATGTGTCAACATCATCAGAATTGCTTAAGTCAATATCTCCCAAATAGTATGGATGAGTACTATCATACATAGCTCTAAAAATTTCCGGCATACCGTTAAGTTCGTTAGCGCATTTAGCTGTTAAAAGGCATATTTCACCATCAGTGGAATTTTCAGCAACAAGTGCATCATAAGCCTTTTCTATGTAAGTCAGATCACCACTGGCAAGGGCCTGGTTTGCATACTCTATTTTACGGTCCAGGTCAAAATCCGAAGGGTCTCTGTCAAGGCCGCTAAAAGGACTTGCAGTAAATATTGCTTCACAGCCTGAAAAGCTAATGAGTATTAAAACAATAAAAATTATATTCTTTTTCATATTCCCCTTCCTTTTCTTTAAAAGAAGTATTAATTATTAGATATATTAAATAAACGACTATTAAATTGTATTATAATATTCATATATTTACAATCAACTATATATATTTAGTTTAATCGGATGTAATACAAAATTAAATAATATGCTATTTTCCATGTAACAAAAATATTCTATATACTTATAAATATACTACGTAATTTTACTATAACAACCTCAGAATTTCATTTTATAGCCAGTAATTATAAAAAATCAATTTGTGATAGCTATAGGATGCGATTTCAAGAATTTATAGCTAATGTTTTAGATTAATTCAACAATAAAAAGCTGCGAATTGCCACTAATAAATATTGAAGGGAGATTAAAAGATTTTTCAACTTTTTAAGTTTAATCGCTGGCCGGAGTGGACAAGTATTGAATATCAACAGTATTTCAGATGATCTGGGAATCTCTTTTTCAGTAGTAAAAGATTGGTTAAGTATTTTACAAACCAGCTTCATAATTCATAGACTCCAGCCCTATTATAAAAATTACAATAAAAGATTAATTAAATCACCAAAGATATACTTTTATAATACTGGCCTATTATGCTTTCTTTTAGGTATAAGAACTGTAACAGATTTTAAAAATCATTATTATAAAGGCCCAATATTTGAAACCTTCATAATCAGTGAATTTTATAAACACAACCTGAATAGATCTATGGATTTAAATTTCTTCTTTTTTAGAGATAATCATCAAAAAGAAATTGATATAATCATCGAAGATGGTCAGAAAATTAAGGCTTGTGAAATAAAAGCCAGCAAAACTATTAATCCTGTATTTACAAAAGGTCTTAAGTACTGGGAAGATTTAACAGGCCATTTAAGAGAAAATCAATTCATTATTTATGGAGGTGAAGAAAACTCTAGAAGGAAAGGTTTTTTATATTGCAGCTGGAAAAACTGCTATAGTATTATAAAAAATTAACATTTTTTAAGGAGTATGCTATAGAAATTTGCATTGTTAGCTAAAGTTTCTCCGATAAGGCCTGTGCCTGGCTATTTGTCGTATTTTAAACTAAATTTAAATTGCTGGTATTTATCAAATAGTTTTAACAAATTCTGCAATTATTTTCTGCTCTGCATTGTCAAACTGTCTAATATTAATAATTTTACATTCAATCATCTGTCCGGATTTCATTCCGGCAGGTACATCAAATACTTGTATTTTTAAATAATTATCCGATAAGCCTGTCCAGATACCTAAATCTGCATTATGTTCTTCAGAAGGCTTTCCTTCTATCTTCTGTTCCAGAATAACTTCCACCTTTTCCCTACATGTTTTTACATATTCTACATATAGTTTATTTATTTTCTGAGATAAAATATCTGCTCTTTGTTTTACTATCCGTTCCGGTATTTTCGGTTTCATATTATATGCTGCTGTTCCAGGCCTTGGTGAAAATCTGAAAATATGAGCAGAAGAAAATTTACCTGCTTCAATTAAGTCTAAAGTCTGTTCAAAATCTTCATCCATTTCCCCTGGAAAGCCTACTATAATGTCTGCAGAAATATATGCATCGGGTTTTGCTGCTCTTAGACGCGCAACACTTTCCATCACCTTATTTCTGTTATATCTTCTTTTCATAAGCCGGAGGATCTTATCAGAACCGGACTGTACAGGTAGATGGAAGTGTGAGCATATCCTTTTATTCTTAACGATATCAATTAAAGTCTTATTTATTTTTTCAGGTTCTAATGAAGATATTCTTATTCTGATTTTTTCAGTATTAGCAAGAATTTTCTCAAGTAAGATATAAAAATCAATATTATTGTAATAATATGAAGCAATATTTACACCTGTTAATACAACTTCTCTATAGTTTTTATTTTCTAATATTTTAATTCTTTTTATTAAGTCTTCATAATTTATACTTACAGATTTTCCTCTTGCAAGAGGAACCCTGCAGTAAGTGCATAGATAATCACAGCCATCCTGAATCTTCACAAATGCACGTGAATGAAAACTGTAATTAGTAGGGAAATATGAAAATTTATCCTTATCATCCGGATAAAGCTGATTTAAGTTTTCTTTAATTAAACTTAAGTAATTTTCCGGATTGTCCTTTATTAATTCTGCAAACCTGTGAATAATAGATTTTCTGTCTTGGGGAATTACAATAAGATTTGGACCTAATTCACTTATTTTTTCTTTTTCCAGCTGAGCATAGCAGCCTGTCACTATAATGAGTGAATCGGGATTGGATTTTAAAAGGTTACGAATAAGCCTGCGTGCCTTTTGCTCGCTTTTTGTTGTTACAGTGCAGGTGTTTACAATAAATATTTCTGCAGGTTCTTTGTAATCAACAATTTTAAAATCCAACGATTTAAATTTATCTGCCAGAGATTCTGTTTCAAATTGATTTAATTTACATCCTAAAGTATAAAAAGCTGCTCTAATCACCTGCTAGCTTTCTTTGAACAGACTCAATTCCTCTTTCAGCATCTCTTAGGTTAGGATCGTATTTTAAGGCCTCTTCATATGCAGATATTGCATATTCATAATCTTCATTCATTTCTCTTGCATAGCCAAGCCGTGACCACCATCTTGCTTCATTTTCATCATGAAAAAGCGCTGTGGAAAATGCAATATCAGCATTATCGTATTCTGCAAGGCGTATATAAATTTCACCCATAAAGTAGTATATCTTTGCAACTGATTGTCCGGAAGGAACTATACTTATGTATTTTTCTAAATAATCAAGAGCTTCTCTGTTTTTTCCAAGAAAATATAAAGATTCACCCATATTTCGGATTATTCTATAATCCCATCTGTTAATAGTTAGAGCTGTACGGGAGTAATCCTCCACTTCATTATATTTTCCAAGAGCCAAAAGGCTCCAGCCGAGAACAACGTATGAATCCATATTTCGCGGCATTTCTTCTATTTCATTTAAACAGACATTTACGGCCTCTTCATATTCTTTGTTATTATATAATTCTAAAGCATCCGGCCTTTCCTGAGCATAAGATATGGTTATGGAAAAACAAATAAATAATAATAAAATCCTAATTTTCAATCTTATTCTCCTTTTTCTTTTTTGTAATCATCTTACATTTTCCATTAAATACACAACCCTTTTCAATTTCAATATTCGGTGTAGAAATATCCCCGCGTACTTTTGCAGTTGAAAATAGTTCGACAGTAGAATTTGCATAAATATTTCCTTTGATTGTACCTTTTACCGTTATTTTATCTGCTTCTATTCTTGCCGTAATAACTGCTTTTTCACCTACATATAAATCACTTTCGGCTTTTATCTCTCCGTTAAATTTGCCTTTAATCATTAGTGGCTTTTCAAAACTTAATTCACCCTGAAAATCAATATCCTCTGCAAGGATTGTATCAATACTCTTCTCATCTATTTTTTTCATTCTTGTCTCCAACATTTTACCTGCTCCTGTTTCATCGTATAAATTCAATTAAGACATGTCAAGAGAACTCTCTAACTTCTCAAGAATTCTATCTAAAGAATTATGAAGTTTTTCTCGCATTTCTTTAGTATACGGGTTGTAATTCTGAAGGTCTAAAAACAGCTGCCATGGATCATTACAGGTCTGTTCCTGTATCTCTAAAAGTTTTTTATAACCGAGAGTACCTATATCAGAATGCTGTAAATTAAGATCTGCCAATACTCTTCCTACATAATGAGTTATTCCCTGTGTATATGCAGCCTGATAATCATGTTCTTCGGGGGTCATTTTTAATACTTTCAGTTCAATTTTTGTGAAAAAATCAAACCATTTTGTTAATGCTTTTTCTTCTGCTCTTATAGGGCATAAAATAATAGGAAGTCCCTTATGACTGTTTTTTGCGGAATCCGGCCCGAACATCGGATGTGTTGCTATAATTTGCACATTTTCCGGTAAATACTTTTCCATTATCTTTGCAGGAACTACTTTTACAGAACATGTATCCATTATTATAGTACCAGGTTTTACACTGGTAGAAATCCGTTTTATTACACTTTCAAATGAAGAAATTGAATTACAGAAGATTATTACAGGACATTCAAGTAATTCTTCTTCTGTAACTCGTTCTACTTTTTTCGGAGTTAAACGTTCAGGGTTACGAGAATATGCTTTTACACTAAAAGATTCTGCTAAAAGTTCAGACCAAAAATAGCCAAATCTTCCTAATCCATATATTCCTATTTCCATAAATTATAATCTGATTTTCCAGATATTTGAAAAAAGATCAATACGTAATTCCTCTATTTGTACAGTTAATAAGGAATTTATTTATCTTTTTACAAATTTATCTCTCACAGAGCACACGGAGAACACATAGATTTTTTAAATTAACTCCATTCTAAAACCAAATTAGCTATATCAAATAGTTCAATATATTTTGATTCATTTTATTAAACTATTTCCTCAGTAGTCTCCATGAGAAATTTATGAAATAATTGTTGTTGGCATCTATTTATACTTTTTACTTATAAAGGGGTTGAATAGTTTAAAAACTAGGATTATTATCCACTTTATGAATATTATTATAGTCGGGTATGGTGCTATGGGAAAGATGGTGCAGGAAGTTTGTTTATCACGCAATCACTCAATAACTGCAATTATTGATCCCGAATACATTAAAAACAATAAAAATAAAAATATAAAACCTGAGCTGACAAAAGATCTTGCAGAGGAAGCAGATTGCGCTATTGAATTCAGCTGGCCAGGTGCTGCATTTACAAATGCAGAGAAATACTGTAAATTCGGATTAAATGCTGTTACAGGTACAACAGGATGGTATGATAAAATTGAGAGTCTTAAAAAAAAGGTTGCCAGATCCGGTATTGGATTTATTTACGGATCTAATTTTTCTATAGGTGCACATATTCTTTTTAAGCTTACTGCTTATGCATCAAAGCTTGCTAATAAAATCCCTGAGTATGATATATTAGGATATGAGCTGCATCATAAAAATAAGAAGGATTCACCATCCGGAACAGCACAAACTATAAGCAGTATTATACTGGATAACTATAATAGAAAAGACAGTATTGTTACAGAAAAACTCGACAGAGCAATAAAGCCTAATGAACTTCATTTTGCATCTGTGCGGGGTGGTAATATACCTGGTACACATAAAATAATTCTGGATTCCGAAGCAGATTCAATTGAATTATCTCATACAGCGAGAAGCAGGAAGGGTTTTGTACTTGGAGCAGTATTGGCTTCCGAATGGATTAGTAAAAAGACTGGTTTTTACTATGTCCAGGATTTTATTGATGAGATTTTAACTTAATTGTTTAAGGAGAAAAAAATGTTTAAGGGTGTTTATACAGCATTAGTTACACCATTTTTAGAAAATAGGAATATAGATGAACAAACATTACGAAAACTTATAAATATTCAGATAGATGAAGGTGTGGCAGGTTTAGTGCCTATGGGTACAACCGGAGAAAGTCCGTGCTTAAATCATGATGAACATATAGAAGTAATACAAATGGTTGTAGATGAATGTAAGGGCCGTATCCCTGTTATTGCAGGAACAGGTTCCAATTCTACAAGGGAAGCAATAGAACTCACACAAAGGGCAAAAGCTTGCGGGGCAGATGCAAGCCTTCAGGTAGGCCCGTACTATAATAAACCTACACAAAAGGGCTTGTATTATCATTTTAATACAATAGCAGAAGAAACAGATTTCCCTATTATAATATATAATATTCCAGGCAGGAGCGGTATTAATATCAATAATAAAACTATGCTAAAGCTTTCGGAAAATAAAAATATCGTAGCAGTAAAAGATGCCACTGGTAATTTTGCCCAATTAATGGAATTGATAGCAAATAAACCCGACTCTATGGATATTTTGTCCGGTGATGATAATATAATTCTTCCTATGACCGCACTTGGCTGTGCAGGAGTTATATCTGTTGCAAGTAATATTATACCTGCTAAAATGGTCAAGTTTCTAAATGAATGCCTTTCCGGTAATTTAGAAGAAGCACGGAAAATACATTATAGCCTGCTTCCTATATTTCAGGGGATGTTTATAGAGACAAACCCGATACCGGTTAAAACTGCAATGGCCTTAAAAGGTATGATAAAAGAGATATTCCGGCCACCTATATGTACTATGGATAGTGCAAATAAGGAAGAACTTATTGCCATTCTAAAATCCGGCAGAATTATTTAGTTTTTATCCAATACAGAGAAAAGAGAAATTATGAACATAGAAACTTTTAGAAACTTCTGCATTATTGCTCATATAGATCACGGCAAATCAACATTAGCAGATCGTTTTATTCAACGTGCAATGTTAGTAGAAGACAGAGATTTTAAAGATCAGATCCTTGACAATATGGATATTGAACGTGAAAGAGGAATTACAATTAAATCACAGGCGGTATCCATTCCTTATATGAAGGATAATAAAAACTATATACTCAACCTTGTAGATACACCGGGACATGTTGATTTTTCATATGAAGTATCCAGGGCAATTTCGTCTTGCGAAGGAGCCCTGCTTCTTATTGATGCATCACAGGGTGTAGAAGCACAAACACTTTCCAACCTGTACATGGCAATTGAGCATAATCTGGAAATTATACCTGTTATTAATAAAATAGACCTTCCCAGTGCAGATATAGAGAATGTAAAACACCAGATAGAGCATGACCTCGGCCTGGACCCGGAAACTGCCATGCTTGTCTCTGCAAAAGCAGGTACGGGAATAGAAGAGCTTTTAGAAGCTATAGTAGAATATATACCTCCTCCCAAAGGAGATGAAACCGGCCCTTTAAAAGCATTGATTTTTGATTCACAGTATGATGCATACAGGGGTGTAATTGTTCATATCCGTATTATGGAAGGTAAAATGTATACCGGACAGAGCATCCGTTTCTGGACTAACGATTCTACCTACAAAATTGAGGAAACAGGAATATTCAGGCTCCGATTAGAAAAGAAGAATGAGATTTCAGCGGGACAGGTCGGATACTTAATTGCGGGTATTAAAACTATTTCTGATATCAGAGTCGGAGATACTATTACAGATTCTGAAAACCCCTGCGATTCGCAATTACCTGGATTTAAGGAAGTAAAGCCTGTTGTTTTTTCATCCATTTATCCTGTAGATGCAAATGATTATAAAGAACTTGCAGTTTCTATGGAAAAATTAAAATTGAATGATGCATCGCTTATCTACGAAAAGGATTCTTCTATTGCTCTTGGTTTTGGTTTCCGCTGCGGATTTTTAGGCCTGCTGCATCTGGAAATTATTCAGGAAAGGCTGGAAAGAGAATTTAATCTGTCTATAGTATTTACTGCTCCGTCTGTTCGGTATATTTTGATTTTTTCAGATGATAGTAAAATTACAATTGATAATCCTACGGATTTCCCGGATCCTATAACAATCAAAACTATGGAAGAACCGTTTATTAAGGCCAATATAATTACTCCATCTGAATACGTTGGTAATATAATTAATCTCTGTCTTGAAAAACGAGGGATCCAGACTAACATGGAATATCTTGATGAAAAAAGAGTTGAACTTATATATGAAATGCCTTTAGCAGAAATAGTATTCGATTTTTACGACAGATTAAAATCATTAAGCAGGGGTTATGCTTCATTCGATTATGAAATAGCAGATTACAGAGAAACACAACTTGTAAAACTGGAAATAATGATAAACAGCAAACCAGTAGATGCACTTTCACAGCTGGTTTTTAAGGATAATGCATATGCAAGGGCGCGTATAGTCTGTAAAAAGCTTAAAGAAGAAATTCCAAGACACCAGTTTAAAATTCCTATTCAGGGTGCTATTGGCAATTCTATAATTGCGCGGGAAACAATTTCGGCATTAAGAAAAGATGTTACTGCAAAATGCTACGGCGGAGATATCACAAGGAAAAAGAAACTGCTCGAAAAACAGAAAGCAGGTAAAAAACGGCTTAAGATGGTTGGAAACGTGGAACTTCCACAGAATGCATTTTTATCCGTTTTAAAAACATCAGAAGATTAAACTAATTGACAGGATCATTCTCTATGATTTTCTCAAACCTGGTAAAATACTGCTGAAATTTATATGCCGATCTTAAAACTCTGGCCAGGAAACTGTCCTTGTAAACAGGCAGTACTTCTTTGTCCGGGAAAAAGAAATATAGATAATCTAATTGTCCAAGTAATTCCATAACTTTATTTTTATTTACGTTAGTTTTATTGTTTAAAATGTTTTCCAATTCTTTAATAGTTATTATAAGCATTTCTTTTTCAGATTTAACAAACTTATACACACTATTCATTTTTTCAACATAATCAGTCTCATTTCCCAATATATTTTTTAAACTTTCCAAATATTGAGTATTACTGTAGTTAGACACTATTTTTTCCAGGCCGCTTAATTCTGTAATTATATTTGCCCCTGTTTCCAACCCTGCCATTCCAATATCATATACCCTGTCAGAGCCATTAATAACTTCACTAATTCTATCAGAATAAAACAACAATATAAGATCACTTAATACGGTTTTCTCATTCTTGCCTTTTACTTTTAAAAGCGGTCGATTCTGAATTGCGCTGTACGTGAATTGTTCCGCACTTTTAAGCCTGTTAATTGTTTTAAGCATTAGCATATGAAAAGCAGTACTTTTTGCGTGCGTTTTATTTTCTGTATAAGCAAAATCAAGACCGGTTAATATTACAGGGCCGGTTGTTAATTTTTTTGCAACATATACAGCAGCAACTCCAACTGAACCAAGGGGTGGAATTGTTTCCGGGAGAAGTTTATTGCTTTTCATCCTTTCAAACATTTTAACGGGATGAAAGTTTGATGAGAAATAGAATGCATTACCTTTAAATATTTTTGTTATAGAAGGTGCAGAAGAAATATCACATACTATAGGCACATCCTTAAAAGTATATGTGATAAAATCCTGAAGATTTACAAGCTGCGATTCCAGAATAAAAATAAGGTCAGGTTTAATTCCAGAATCTCCAAGAAAAGGAAGGGCTGTATCTACGGCAAGGATAATTACGTTCTTTCTTATTTGTTTTAGCCACGAAATATTCTGCTCCAATGAAGGGCCTGCACCAACAACTATAACAGGAAGATTAGTTTCAATTTGATTAAGTCCTTTTGAATAAATAAAATTTGGAAGATTATAAAAAATATTTTTAATCCACAGCCTGCCCATATGAATCAATGTCATTTTATTCTGCCAGAAAACTTTAATTTCATTGTCCAGCATTTTTTCAATTTCTTTATATATTTTCTGATATAAATGATACCCTGCACATAAATTGATAGTAATTATTCTTCTAAAATTATGAAAGCCTAAGTTATCTATGTGTGTTTTAATCTGTAATAGATTATCAGAACGGAGAATAGAAATTTTTGGAGAACCTGGAATTGGTTCAATAGTATTATTAAGAGCAAGTCCCATAAGTTCCATATCCGCTTCTACACACAATATATGGCATGAGTTATCAATTATTTTTAATAATTCTGCAAGTCCGTAACCAAGCCCAAAACTTGGAACAAATACAAGTGTATTTTTTAAAATATTAATATTACTAATGCGTTTTATTACGGAATTTTTAGGATCTACAGTTGAATAGAGGTATTTGCCTTTATACTTAATTGTAAAGCCCCTGCCTGTATCTACAAGCAGGGGTTTATTATTATTCATCTAATAATTAACGATTATTCAATACTTCAAAAGATCTGTCAACAAATAGATTCTGGTCTATCACAATCCCTGATAAGTCTTTTTGCATACTAGTTTGTTTTATACTCGAAATAGTAGTTTCTAAAGTTTCCATATCTTCTGCCGGAGCTGTTCTTTCATCGATCATTTTTACTATTATAAGATGATTTGACAGTACAATAGGTTCTGAAATATCACCTTCTCGCAGAGAAAATAATTCTTCATAAAAATATTCATTATTTGAAACGGATGATAACACTTCTGATGCTTCACCATTTACAGTAATAGATTTACCCTGATAGATATTTCCATAGTTAATCGGAAAATAATTTGTTTCTTTAGCAGGATATAAATCAAATTCTAAAGCTGCCTGAGAAAAACCAACTTCCTCGGCCCTTAATTTGAATTCTTCTGCCTGTTCCATATAATAAGTTTCTATAACATTCTGATCTTTTAAGGAAATATATTCCTTAATTTCTGTAATTAATTCCGTATCTGAAGGGTCAGGATCATTTACATATGAATTAGCTCTATAAAACACCCAGCTTTTAGCAGCTACCAGTTCTATTTCATAGATTTCATTACTTATTTGTCCCTCAGAAAGATCTAAAATTTTATTTACTGTTTCTTCTGAATTAAAGATAAAATCAAGATCATAAGCGTATTGCCAGCCCATATCACCGCCTTTGTCCTTATAAAAATCACCTATGTCTGAATACTCTCTTGCAAGATCTTCAAAACTCATTTCACCATTAATAGCAAGATTCCGGACTTTCTCTGCTTCTTCTCTACTTGAAGTTATTGTAATTCGGCTTAGCTGTATTTTTTTAAACTTATCCAGGTTTTCACTTGCATATGCAATAATTTGTTCTAATGGATAGTTATCAAAATCATAAGTAACAAAAGAAAACTTCCTTTCAGTTACTGCCATATTCATTATAAAATTCTTTTCATTTTCTGACATTCCAAGAGTTGCTGCAGTTTCTATATCCTCGTTATACTGCATATCAATTAACTGTTCTAATTGTATTTTCTGATATTCTATTCTATCTGCTTTATTTGTTACTGAGTATATTCTTGGGTCGTAATCACCGTTTTGATCAATATAATGGCCAAATTCGAAGAATGATTCAATAATTCTGTTTTCTGTGATTATAATACCGCTTTTCTCTGCTTCGTGCATAATGGCCCTATGAAGAACTGTATCATTAAAAGAAGAGTTCCATAATTCTATTAACAAGCGTTGTTCAAAGTCTGATACTTCCTGCTCACTTAAATTTACAAAATAATATTCTCTGTAAAATTCTAAAGTTTGTTCATAACTAATTGAATTTATTCTATTTTTTTGAAAAAAGTAGTTTGAAATACTATTAAATAAGGCAATTTCTTTACCTGCATAACTTCCATAAACAGTTTTATTTCCTCCACCCAAAAACTTTCCTAATAACGGGCCACCAATAAAGCTGACAGCTATTATTATAATTATAATAACAGCGAAAAAATAAAAAACTGGTTTTTTTGTTAAATGCTTTTTCTTAGTATCTTTTTTATCTATAAATTTCTTTGTCTTTTTTGAAGGCATTTTTTGTTTCCTTTTAATTTAATTATTGGATGATTACAATAACACTAAGCTCAAGTATTGTCAATTATTTATGAATATCTAGTTGACATAAACTTGCTTGTTCTGTATATATATAAGCTCAAAGATTGGGGGTGTAGCGAAGATGGTTATCGCGCCGGCCTGTCAAGCCGGAGATCGCGGGTTCAATCCCCGTCACTCCCGCTCATATTAGAAGTCCTGTGATTCAATTTACAGGGCTTTTTTTATATCTAAAATTTGCAATCATTATTGATTCACATCAGAAAATAATATTATAATTCTAAAAAAATATTCGGACTGTAGCGCAGTGGTTAGCGCGCTCGGTTCGGAACCGAGAGGCCGGGAGTTCAAATCCCCCTAGCCCGAATATTTAATCAGTTAATTAATATCCGTTTTATTCAAATTGTTTAGTTTACTTTAATTATAGCCGATTCATTATTATATAGAGCTAAACACATGAATGAATTATCTAAATACAAATATTTTTATATATTAATTATTTTTTTATTGGTTTCCCCCTGTTTTGGTGATGAAATTTATATATTTCAGGCAGGAGATACATTATACAGCCTCGCTAGAAGATTCGATGTTTCTGTAGAACAAATTCAATTATATAATGGTATCTCAGATCCAACTCAGATTATGATAGGAGCTCAGATTAAAATTCCGACTTTAACAGGTACTACATCATCATATATTATTTATACTATACAGCTTGGTGATACTCTTTACAGCCTTGCAAGAAATAATGGCGTTTCCCTTGATAGTATTTTGTTACTAAACAGCTTACCAGAAACAAGTATTCTCCGGATAGGAATGCAGATTAAAATTCCTCAGAATCAAAATATAACTGATCAGAACACTGTTATTCAGCAATATACTCAGAATACAGTAAGTTCTGAAGGTACACCCTACTGGCCGCATCCAGGAAGAATTGAAGAATTACAAGGAGAACTTTCGAAAGCAATAGTAATTTTTGGTTCCGAAGGAGATAAAGTTGTTTCTGTATCTTCCGGTACGGTTACATGGGCAGGACCTTTTCGGGGTTATGGAAAAATGATATTTATAAAATGCTCTAATGGTTATGTATTCGGCTACGGTGGACATGAAGACATTTTTGTAAATGTCGGTGATAATATAACAATTGGTTTTGAACTTGGAACTTTAGGAATAAATTCTCATGATGGAGTAGCCAAAGTTTTCTTTTTTGTTGCAAAAAACGGTATCCCTTTACGACCTTCAGAAGCGCCGAGAAGTTGATATTACAATATAATACGGACTTGATATCTCTTTATTTCCATATATAAACTTTAAATGTATACACTACTTTTTTCTACAAAACAAATTTGCTCCTTTTTTATTCGAATTTAAAATTACTTAATCAAAAAATCCATATTTTGTAACACTAACCTTTGTTTTTCCTTATTTTTTAACAAATTCATATTTTTTCATATTTGAGATATATTATATTTTGTAGATATTGGAGATTTTTAATTTTTTCTATTGACATATTGGAGATTTTAAACTAAATTAACATTAATTGAAAATTCTACTTCACTAATATATAAATTATTATTTTTTAAAGGAGTCTTAAATGCTAAAAAGGCAATCCGCAACTACCATGGAAAAATACAAAAGATATGAATATTTTTCTGATAATGGCGATTTAAAACAAATCTCAAAAGAACGGGATCCATTATTTTTATATTTGAAACAGATATCAAATTATCCCCTTCTTACCAGAGAAGAAGAAAAAACGATTGGTGAAGATATTGCTAATGTAAAAAAAGAAATATCAGACCTTAAAGAAACTTATTACGATAAAAATATACATCCTTTAGAATACAATCATCAGAGAACGAAATTAGATAAGAAACTTATAACAAATAAAAATAAAATGATTAATGCTAATTTACGCCTTGTAATTTCTATAGCTAAGAAATACCAGCATCGAGGCCTTTCATTTTTAGATTTAATAGATGAAGGAAATATAGGACTTATAGAAGCCGTAGAAAGATTTGACTATACCAGAGGATGCAGGTTCTCAACTTATGGAACATGGTGGATAAGACAGGCAATAATTAAGTCTCTGGCAGATAAGGGAAGAGTAATTAGAATACCTATACATATGTTAAACACTATAAAAAAATGCTTTTTTGTAGCAAAACATTTAACTCAGGAATTTGGCCGTGACCCAAGCAGTACGGAACTTGCAGAATATATGAACCTGCCACACCAGAAAATCAAAGAAATTATTAAACTTTCTCAGGAAACTGCTTCTTTAGATACTACAATTGATGAAGAAAATATCACAAGACTTTCAGACTTAATAGAGGATAATTCAACATACAGTCCATTTGAGAATGTATTTAATGTAACTTTGCAGGATACTATTCATAATGTACTTGAACAATTAACAGAACGTGAAATGAAGATTATTAAATTTAGATATGGCCTTGATGGTGAAGGGCCGTACACACTGGAACAGACAGGTAAACTGCTGGGCATTACTAGAGAAAGAGTACGACAGATTCAGGAAAAAGCGATTTCCAAATTAAGGCATTTTAAAATAATTAAAGATCTCCAGGGTATAATATAGAAATAATTTTAATCCCGCTTATAAAAGCGGAATTTTTTTAAAAAAAAAGATATCCCGAAGCAGAACTCCGGGATATCTTCGATCTGCAAGGCTGCGACCTGACCGAAAACCCACATGTGGCCAGACACTAGTTCATGGCCTCCATCCCCGAAGTAGAACTGTGAGGTATTTCCGTTATCATAATTATGAAACGGTCTATAGGGCTGCGATGTATTCTTATGTTTGTAATGCAGAAAAATTTTTGATTTTGCATTTAGTTATATCTTAATCGGATAACCAAGGAGTGACATTGTTGATATATGGTTTATAAGTAGTAAAGCCTTTAGGCTTTTACATTACATATCATGGTTTATTCTATCAACATATATCTTTAAACGGCAAAGCATCTGGGTATTGCGGGGTTATTATAATAAGAAAAGAATTCTTTAAACTAAATATTAAATAATACTTCTAATTTCTCCTGAAGTTGATCATAAGTAAAATGCTTTTTTGCCAGGTTATAATTAAACTCAGCTATTTCATTGCCCAACTCTTCATTATGGATTATCTCATCCATTTCTTTTACAGCTTTATCCGTAAGTTCATTATCCTCTAACATAACAGTTTTAAATCCTTTACTACCTATTTCCTGCCAGTAAACAGGTTTATAATTATTTACAAATATAGGCCTCTTTGCGAGTACACATTCAATAAATGCATTACCAAAGCCTTCATAAGTACTAAAGTATGTACATGCCCTTGCTACTGCATAAGAATCCGGAATTGAATATATTTTATCTCCATGTATAGAAGTGCCCCTATCCGGCAATATGCGCCTGTATCCGAAATGGACTCTATCATTCAATTTTTTTTCATTAATTATTTCTAATAAATCTTTAAAATAACCAAGTCTTTCATCGTCTGCCTTACTACCGGTTACAACAAGCTTTACCCTTTTATCATCAATTTTTTCCAGAAGCTCAATTGCAGTTTCTATACCCTTTCTTTTTACAATCCTGGTTACTTGAAATAAAGGTATATCTCCTTCGTTTAGACCGATACTCGATAACATGTCACTATTATAATCATCCAACAATCCATACGGTTTATCAAAATCCATAACATTCGGAACAACCATAGAATCTAATTTATATTTATGTCTTAGAGATTCCTGAGCATCTGTATTAATTACTGCATGGCGAACATGAGCATATTGAAGCGGAAAAGTATTCTTTATTATTTCTTCTATTTCCTTGTGGGGTGTTTTATATCTGTCTTTCCTTTCCCAGTAAAAATCATGATCATGACAAATAGTTCTGATTCCTGTGTGCTGGACAAGCTCTCTTATACCCATCCCCATAGACAAATGACAGGGTAATGCAGATCCATTCTCAACTAAAATAACATCAATATTGTGCTTAATTACCCATTTAAATAACTGAATTGCAATAACATCCTCTAAATGATATAGATGACGCAATAATTCTGATGGATCTTCATCCGGAAAATAAAAGGCTCGCTTCTGCTCCCATTCGCATTCCGGGGAGAAGAACGACAATGCTGGCACTAGTTCCTGCTTATCATCTTCAATTATATCATTCGTATATCTTCCGGACATAATAAATATTTCATGTCCCATTCTTTCCTTTAAAACGTGAATCCATTTTTCGGTTTCCAGTGAGACACCGTCAATATCACCTATTCTTCCTATTATTACTCCAATATTCATATGCCATCCTGATTCTTTTATATTTGTAACATTATAAATAATTATATATCAATTAAATTAATTATACATCAATATCAGTCTAAAGCAATAAAAAAATCTATGCTTAATAAGTTTTTTTACTCCTGATATCCTAATACTGCATTACCTACAGGCCTTGGTTCCGGAGGAAGGGATATAACATCTTTTTCATACTCTGAATTGTATGGCGAAATATTTAATATTTTACCCGCTGCAAATAAAGTACTACTTCCACCAGGATCAAAACCCATTGCTTTACTCATACCCTGTTGTGCTATAATTTCAGCCATATCAATATGGCTTGCACCTACAGATTCCCTGATTCTGCCGTTAATAGTTAATACAGAAAGATTTCCCCTTTTGTCGATCCCAATTGCAATTTTGGGACCCCTCATATCTGTAAAATCAAGCCGTGCAGCCTGAGTTCGGATTGAATTTTCTGTTTTCCATCCTTCTTTTTCCATATCTATACATTTTTGGCTGTTATCTAATAATAATGGCCCTGCTTCTATCGCACTTTCCAGATGCTCCCATCCGACAAGTTCTACATTTAGATTTTTTTCCTGGTTATTCCATATATCCGGAAATTGTTTAGCAGGAAATGATAGAACAATACCTACTGGCAATACTTTTATGCTTTCATTCTTTTTAGTTTTAATAACTTCTTTAATTACTGTTCCTGCAAGCCGTACAATTATTCTTCCATTACCCGGAATAGACTTTTCTTTATAAAGAAGATCATAAAAGCAAATACTATTTTCTTTGGGATTTTCCTTATTATAGTCTGTTATTTTGAATGTATTATGAGAATCCGATACTATTAATCCATTTTTAGAATTCACACGTTTAATATTTAGAGTTCCATCCGTTTTTATAATAAAAGCAGGTTTATTAAATAGTGGAGGACAGATAATTTTCCCATTAGAAATAATAAGGCCTAAAGGAGAACCAATATATGACTCTGGCAGGCCGAGTTTGCCTACAAGTTCCGCGTTTAGCATATAACCGCCGTTCCATGCAATATCAATTTTTACTTTTAATTTTTTCTCATATTTATCTACAAAATCTGTTACTTTCATACGGCTGCTGTTAGAAACAGTAATAAATTTCCATTTCTTTATAGACTTACTTTTGTCCACAGATGCCAGAGCACCGCTCCAGGGAAGCCTATCTTTATATATACCGGAGATATAAGAATATGAAAGTGTTTTTTTACTACCCTGCTTTTTTTTCTCATTTAATAGATTGTTTATAAGCTCACTTATAGGAGTACTACTGTCCTCTGCATCGTGTTTTATTATTTTAGCTAATTTTGTTTTACCAATCTTATCTTCCAGCTCCATATACTCTTTACTTTTACATATTTCATAAAAATCTTTCGCAGTCTGTACCGGAGTAGGAAAAGCAAGAGTTGTCCTTACACCTGCTGGTACGTACTGTACATAACCGCTTCCTTCGGAAATGCCCATTATTTTTGCTATAAGTTTATCTTTTGCACAGCCAATATGAAATTTATCAATATTTACAATATCTGTTGTAACACAGGCATGAGGTTTGCAAGTTATTAAAATACCATTCTGATCTTTTATCTTATTAAGCGTATGTAGAGCTGTTTTTCCAAGCTGAGGAATATGTATTCCAACACATAGCTGTTTTGTTTCCACTATTTTTATTAGTGAATGCTTGTAAAGCATTTTTAATTCATCTTCCTCACATGTTTTTATATAGTTTTCTAAAGATTTTGCAGTAATGTTTTTACCTAATGGATTCCCGGAACAGAAAACATAAACAGGAACTATAGTATCCTTTTCTTTTTGTATTAAATCCTCTTCTAATTTTTTATCACCTCTTTGTTTTAATTGTTTGCGAATATGCAGCAGTGCAAATAATTCGAGTTCATACTTAATATATTCTCCAGGGAAAATTGCGATCGGTATTTTCTTACCAAGTTTATCTATTAGTTCCTTTCTATTGTCTATTTCTAGGTATTGGCTGTTTGTTAATTGATATAATGCCATATTTAAATCATTAAACAGATTGGGAACATCACTTATAACCTGCTGAATTTTAGGTTCAAATATTTTTAAAAAGAACATATTTATTAATCCGGTTAATTCCTGAAAAGTAAAATCCTGATATGGATAATAATTTTTATTTCTGTGCCTGTATGCAAGTGAATGATCGTGTCTTATAGATATTTCACCTTTTCTATATAAAAAAATATTGTCTATTGTATTATAGAATCTGTTTAACTTCTGTATATCAACATTACTTTTATCACTCGTTTCACTCACAAGTTTCATCGCAAACTTCATCGCCATCCCGCGTACTAACTGCTCTTCTATTCGGAAATAACTCGGATCTATTAATGATTTTAAAAGATTCATAAACATTAATATTCCATAGCCCGGCATATAGTATCTTTTTTTTATATTTACGAGGCTTTCTAAATCTTGATTCTTAAAATGAGCTATCTTTTTATACTGCTTTAATAAGTAGCCTGCCCGCCTAATACTATATTGATTGGGCTTTAGCTGGCTATAAAGTTTAAAGAAAATAGAACGTATATTATTTTCTAAAGATTTCATGCTGTAACGTTCTTCTACAACAGCTCTATTATGCTCAATATCAGAAATATACTTTTGAGGAAAAAATATCCATTCTAGTATTTTTGCTGCCATTTTTTTGGATATTTCATTTCCGCTAAATTCAAATACCTGAAACCGGAGTTTCCGTATAAGATTTTTACCAATTACTTCTTCAAATACTCTTCGAGGATAAAATCTATTAACAAATATCGGAACACCGCATGCAGCAGCTTCTATTATCGGAAGTCCTCTACCTTCAGTTTCGCTTGGAAGCAATATTAGCGATGCAATATTAAATAATTCGAGTATTGTCAATGGAAGTTTATATTTGTCTGTAAATCTTTTTTTATCAAATTCACTAAATAAAAATCCAAGAAATATTCGTTTTTTATATTTATTTTCCAGTGATTTTAAAAATTTATCAAAGTTTTTAACAAGCTTTGTAAAATACTCATATTGGCCCTGGGCAATAGGCCCGGTGACAAGTAGTGTTATGTGAAGCAATGGATTCTGATCTATTTTAGTAGTAAATTCCTTATTATTAAAAAGTTTTTTAATTAGATCAAAACCTATTTCTATCCTCTTCCTTACCATTACTCTTGTAGGCTGCAGAAAAATTATATTATTTTTTGTAAAATTAAAGACGTCTGCAGGATCTCCATTTCCAATAATAACAGGCTCAATATTCTCTCTGCTTAAATTAGAATTATTATATATCTGCTCTGGAGTCTGAATTCTAATTTTCTTTTTGTAGCGTGCCAAAATATCCTTAATCTGTATAAAAGCCTTTACTTTTGCTTCCTTTGGTACATTCTTATAAGCTTTAATATTTACTGCAGTATTTATTTCCGTTACATTTGCGGGATTATACCCATTTATATTGATAAGATGCCGGGTCTGATTTTTATTTATATTAACAGATATCCATGATCTGGATTCCCATGGTAAAATAACTTCCATGAGAGAAAAAAATTCGCCAATATCGGAATTTGTAAAAAAGAAGTCTCTTGGACCCGGTCTTATATTATGGGTAACAATATCTATCTGCCTGTTACCGCCTTCCCAATAAAAATCATGATTATTATTAATTACCGGTATACCTAAATATTCAGATACAAGAATTGCTGCAAGAGATAAAGAAACATTTCCAGGGTTTGAACATATATTTATTAAATATAAAAGATTTATCTTATTCTTTTCTATGTAGCAACCGAGTTTTTCCGCTAAATAAAGTACTTCTTTCCAATATCTATGTATAAGTTCATTGTATTCGGAGCTTCCCCTTTCCAGCTTAGTTAAAAAGAAATCTTCATACAGCGGCCATCTATTAAATACTTCTGTATTTTCAATTTCAAATTTTTTATACGATTTATCGAGCAGGTGTTTTCCTTCCGGATAAAACTTACTCCCAATAAGGTGTATTGGAACATTTTTAAGAAATTTTCGGAATGCCTTTGCATATTTACAGATTTCTATTGTTACACCGTCTATGCCAAAATCAAAAGTAATAAATCCAATACCATTAGATTGTACAGATTCCTTAAAATCTTCATAAAAACCCATAAACTCACATGATGGTATTTTTTTATTTTCTTTAAACCTATCTATAAATAATCCAAGATCGAACCAGGTGTTTATCCTTTCATTTCTCAAATTATTTATCATTTCACGGGCTGTCATTGCGACTCCTCTTGTTTGCTTACATGCAGTTTTATAAAAACCGTTTTAATAGAAATAAGTAAATAGATATATAACATTTAATGATGTGGCTTATTCATAAGAAATTTAATTTCATTATAAACCAATTATAAAATATTTTGCAAATATATTCAAATTATATTTATAATTAAACTAACCGTAAAAGCACATAGATTCATGGCTTGTTAATTATATTATGAAAAAGAATTCGTCTATACAGATAGTATTGCATACACTCGGTTCTCTTATAATGATACTTGGATATTTAATCTTAATCCTTGTGTTATTTGTTCTTTTATATTCAGAACAAAACACTATATATTGTTATTTGTTACCTGCAGCTTCATGCTTATTAATAGGTTTTTTATTATCACTGCTGAAATATTCTTCATATAAAGTTTTATTTTTTTTAAGTTTGCAGTCAGTATATAAGAGTATCATGTTTAGTATCTTTAAATTGATATTATCTTCCTTTTCCATATTCTCACGTATTAATTCATCATCTGTTGTATAAGCAAGTATTTCAGAGAAACGCAGCGTTTCATTAATAATCCTCTGTACATATTTTTTCCTGAAGAATAGAACAGGATAGAAAAACAGGTTATGATATTCAAGAAAAATACTGTTATCAAAGATTTTCTCTTCAAATTTGCTGGATAAAAAATGAATTAATGCATTTCGTATTCTCAGATTTGAATATTTTACTATTGCATTCCTCGCCCAACTATCATATTTATATATATTTAGCAGATCTTTATATAGGTTTTTATTATTGTTCCAATTCTTATGATTTCTAATATAATATTCAGCAAAAAAGAAGTTGTAATTAAGTTCATCTTTAAGAGAAATTGTTATTTCAAATTGAGGTTTAATAATAAAATGAGTTAATGATATTTTAATATGATGTTTTTTCTTATTTCCCGATATTTCTACAATGTTTTCGTTCCAGTAGAGTTTCCTCGTAAATTCCCCGAATTCGAGGCTGCCAAGCCATCTTTTTACAAGTATTCCAGGAAGAAAGAAAAAATAGAAACCTATAAATCCTGCTGTACAAAGAATTAAGATTAAAATTGTAAATGCAAGTCCACCTACATACATAATTACTTGCTTCCTGATTTTATATTAGATTAAAATAATATAAATATCACCTTGAAATTATTTTATCTTCGGACACTTCTTCTACATGTATATTTTCATATCTTCCGGAATGGTCTTTTAAGGTCCTGCCTGGAAAATATGTTTCCGTAAAAAAGAAGAGTACATCCTTTAAATCATTAAAAGAATTTGAAGCAGAATACCTGAAAAAACATTTATATTTTTCTAATATTTCTCTTCTATTTTTATCTATTTCTATATCTAAATCTGTTTTTTCGCGTATTGCATTTCTTAAACCCCCATACCAGGCTATAGATACAAAAAAAAGCCGAAGTTGTTTTTTTATATCTTGATAATAAAGCTCATAAATCCCCGATACAGAAGGAACATGATGTATAATATCATGTCTTTCCGCTTCTGCTATTTTAGACCATTTTAATATATAAAAGACATTCTTATTTTTTACACTTTTTTGTAATATAAATTCCATATTTCCTACTATATACTAAATAACATCTAAATTAAAAAATGTTTTAATAATATTTCATTTTAATTAGTTTTTTTCTGTTTATAAAATCTAAAGCTGTTTCCATATTTCTATTTATAATTAATTCTTCCGGGAAATTAACATTTTTTAACAGGGGTGTAACAGAATCATCCAGTCCTATTTCATTAAGAGCATGTGCATCACTGTTTACAGCAATAAAACAACCAGTATTTTTACACTCAGTAAGCATATCCTCTGTTAGTTCCACACTAACTCTGTTTAGCATAATTTTTGAATTATTCAGCTCTAACGCTAAATCATTTTGTTTAGCGCACTCTGCAATAGTTTTGAAATTAATCGGATAATAAGGATCATTAGGATGTGTAATAACATCAACATACCTGTTCTTCTCTATAGCTGTGATAAGCATTTTCGTATAAGCTTTTATTCCAAGGCCGTTTTGAATATTTGGATGGATACCAAGTAAAACAACATCCATATATTTTAAAAGTTTAGTGGGACAATCAATATTTCCAGATTGATCGAGAACATTGCTTTCTATTCCTTTTAATAGCTTGATACCTGGTATAGGCTCCTGCAGCCTTTCAAAAAAGACGCCGCTTAATCTTCCACCCAAAGTTTTTCCGTGGTCTGTTATTGCGAGTGCTTTCATGCCCAGCTTTTTTGCCTGCGTAAGCATTTCAACAATAGTATGCAGCCCGCATAAGCTAAATAAAGAATGCGTATGTAAATCTACTTCCAGCATATTTTTCCTTATTAAATATTAGGGAATGTCAAAAGTTTCAAAAATATTAAAACTTTGTTTACAAATTTGTTATCCGCAGAGAACGCAGAGATTGTATGAAATATTTTTCTTATTTAATGCATAGATTTAGTTACAATATCATTAAATGTCTGCATCTGCAATGTTTCATCAAAATCTGTCCAGACTTCCCTTAAATTTCCTCGTGTAAATACATGATTGTCTGAATCATATAAATGAGCTTCCATTTTTCCTGTACCTGTTGCAGTTATTCCATCTGCAAATAGTATTATAACCTCCGGATCTGATGCTACATCATCAATTATCTTATAAGTTGTAAACCAGGTATTTTCCGGCAGTTCATATCCTTTTTCTATGCCGGATTTTACTTCAGAAATAAGATCATTTAATTCAACAAGGGTTTCTACCGGCCTGTTGTAATACCAATGCTTTTTTTCTTCTGTAGAAAGATCATTATTCGGAAAGTTTTTAACAAAAACTCCTATTAAGCCTACAAATCCTATACTGGTGTCTGCAGGTATTACATAAGGATCTACTAAGAAAATATTATTGGGTACTGTAAGGTCTGCAAGTTTGTCGGATAATAATATTTCCAATATTAAGGCACCGCCCCCGGATGATCCTGCTAAATTTATATTTTTATACCCAAGGTCACTAAGGGCTTTATACTCATCTACAATAGGCTGTCCCCAGTCTTCCCATGTAGATTCTTTAAATTCTTCTACAGACCTTCCATGGCCGCCAAGTAATACATTAGATACGAGTACATTTCCTGTTCCCTCGGCATAATCTACAAACTCCTCCCATTCGTAAGTACTTGCGGAATACCCGTGCGCACAAATAATAACAGGCATTTCGAGCATAAGTGGATCTTCAATAACTCTGTTTGAAACCAGATATGAAGAGTTATTTATAGATGTGTCCTTCACATTTTCGCTGTCCATCCATGACGCTTCATATTCATATTTTGCACAGCCGAATAATGCTGTAAATATTAATAATACTATTATAACTTTTTTCATTTTCTTCTCCATAGCTTAATTGAATGGTGCTATTTTATTATATTTTATAGTGATTAGTAAATAAGCATTTTAAATGGCTGCCCTCATAAATTTATTAAGAAATATTTATTCGATTGTTGTTATCTCTGTACTCTACCGGAACCTGAACCTTTCATTAAGGCTTTAACTTCATCTACAGTTAATAAAGGAAGGTCACCTGATATTGAGTGTTTTAAACATGAAGCAGCAATTGCATATTCCAGTGCATCACTGTCGTCTGAATAATTATTAAGTCCATACACAAGCCCGGAAGCAAAGGAGTCTCCGCCCCCTACTCTGTCTACGATGTTCTTAATTTCGTATTTTCTTGATACAATAAAATCTTTACCATTATTTAGTACAGCAGACCATCCATTATAGTCTGCAGAATGACTTTCTCTCATTGTAATTGCTATTTTCTTAATGTTTGGATATTCGCTTAAAACTTTATCTGTTAATTTTTTATAAACATTGGAGTCGAGCTTTCCGGATTCAACATCTGTGTTAACCTTAATTCCTAAAGCTTTCTGACAGTCCTCTTCATTACCAATTGCTATATCTATATGTTTAACAAGCTTACTCATTACTTCCTGGGCATCCTTTCCATATTTCCAGAGTTTTTTTCTGTAGTTTAAGTCACAGGAAATAGTTAAGCCATTATCTTTGGCAGCTTTTACTGCTTCTAAAGATAATTCAGCCGCATCAGCAGAAATTGCTGGAGTGATACCTGTTATATGAAACCAGGAAGCACCATTAAATACCAGGTTCCAGTCTATATCACCTATTTTAGCTTTAGATATTGATGAATTTGCTCTGTCATAAATTACTTTAGAAGGCCTTTGATTTGCACCAGCTTCTAGAAAATAAATACCAATCCGCTTCCCTGCCTTTTTATTAATGAAGTATCCACACCATGTTTTTTAAGTTCGCCTATGCATGAATCACCAATCTGGCTGTCTGGTAAGCAGGTTACAAATGCAGCATTCATTCCGTATCTTGCAAGACCAACTGCGACATTTGCTTCACCTCCGCCGAAAGTAGCTTCCAGCACAGGGCTTTGAAAGAACCTTTCCCTGTCCGGTGATTTAAGCCTTAACATAATTTCGCCAAAAGTTATAATTCTTTTCATAATGCTTTTGTTCCTTTTCATTTCTGCAGTAAATGAATTGCAAATCCTGATACATCCATATCAAGATAAATTGCTTTTAAAGCTCCATTTTTTTCTTTTGCTGAGTCTGGCAGAATTTTAATTCCTTTTCTTCCGAGATATGCAATTGCTCTGTGAATATAGTTTGTACCGATTGCAAGGTGTCCGTATTCTCCAAGATATTTACTCTTCATAATTTCTATAAATGAAGCATTAAAAATGGAACTTTTCCCCTCTTTAACTGCAAAACCAAATAAATCATCTACCTTTTTTGCAGATGATAATGCACTAGCCGAATCGTTTTCATTAATACCGACATGTTTTAGTTCGAAACCAAGCATTGAATTCATTGCCTGTTTTGTAAGTGCTGTAATTTCATCAAATTTACCTGCTGATATCAAATCCGCTTTTACCATCCAGCTTCCGCCGCATGCAAGAACCTTATTAAAAGATAAATAAGGTAATAAATTATCTGCATTGATACCACCGGTTGGGATGAATTTCATATCTCCGTACGGGGCAGACATAGCTTTAAGAAGTTTTAATCCGCCGCATGCTTCTGCCGGAAAAAATTTAACAGCTTTTAAACCATATTCTAATGCCATTTCAATTTGTGTAGGGCTGCTGATTCCAGGTGTAACTGGGATTGAGTTTTTTACACAGTGGTCTACTACCTTCGGATTAAAACCAGGAGAAACAATAAATTTAGAACCTGCACCAACTGCTTTTTTTACCTGTTCTACCGTAAGGACAGTCCCTGCTCCAACCAATATTTCAGGTACTTTTTCTGTTAAATTTTTAATAGCTTGTTCTGCAGCTTTAGTACGGAAAGTTATTTCTGCGATAGGCAGTTCTCCTTTTAACAGGGCACGGCCTAACGGAATTGCATCATCTGCATTTTCTATCTTTACAAAAGGTACAATTCCAAGTTCACTTATCTTATTAAGTATCGAATCCATTTTAAGGCTCCTTTTTCTCTTTACAGGATAAAATCCCATTACTTAATTGTTTTATATTTACCGGTTTTTATTTGTACAAAAATATAAACATTGCAAAAAGTATTATCCTTCTTATTTCCTTAAGTTAAAGATTACAAATATAATTTAGCAATTATGTCCTTTTATTCTTTCCAGATTCAATTTTATAAAATCTTATTATATCAATAGCTATATTCAATTAAAATAGTTTTACGATTTTTTATTAAATAATTCACCTTTCACTTTCTTACTTTTAAGCTTGTTTTTTAAATACCGGATCGATAAGAGCGGATGTTTGTAAAGCATTTTTTTATATGAGTACTTCATAATTTCTATTGTTCTGACCCTTTTTTCGCTGGCAAAACAATGCACTTCACATTCCGAACATACAATACCATGAATCTTATACTTACAATTTTCCATGCGTTTTTTTGAATATTGATAAATTTCCAAGCAGCTGGGACATAGTTCTTTTTAGAATTATGTTTATCCCTGCAGTAAATTCTTATAATCGAATAAATCGTTTTTATATCGTATTTTATATGCATTTGTATCAATGTAATAAAAAAATCAAACCAAGGGAAATATTCTTAAAAATTTAGTTTTTATTTTTCTGCTAGAATCTTAAAATTACCTATCAATATTTTTCCTTTTCCATCTATAACAACAGCTTCAAGTTCGTACGCTTTCTGTAAAAACCTGATAAAACATAAGTAAAACTATTGATATTAATAATATTAAAAACTAAACTCATAAATCTTCCTAAAAAATCAAGATAAAAGGAAATAATGAATATACTAATCGTAAGTGATACATATAGATTAATAGACGGAGTAAGCACTCATGTAAATATGGAAATTGATTATTTTATGAAGAAAGGGCATAATGTTACTATTATATCAACAAAAACTCCATATACTACAGATTACTATGTAAAACGATTTAAACCCTATTACAGATGTTTTGATGCAAATCCTTATACCCTTATTAGGCGCTTAAAAGCTAAAACACCATTTGATATTCTTTATTCCCAGAGCCTTCAGCCTCAGGGATTGTATTTTACTCTTCTTTTATCTGCCTATTTTAAAATCCCATATATTAACAGATTCCATAGTTATATTCCTGTTTATATGGAATATGCTTACCCCGATTTTGCAGGTTTTGGTACAAAATTACTTATGAGGACAACATTAACAATTTTCTTAAGATTTATTTTTCATCATCCAAAATGGGTAATTTTAAGTGTTCCGCATAAAAAACTTATGACTTATGTCACTGATAAACTCTATGTAAGTAAAAAAAGAATTTTTATAAATCATATTCCAATTCCTTTAATAAAAGAAAAAAAACTACAAGCTAATATTTTTAATAAAAATAATCCATTTACATTTATTTCCGTTGGCCGTATTAATATAGAAAAAAATTTTCCTTTTCTTGTTGAGCTATGGAACAAATACTTATCCGTTATTTATCCTAACGCAAAATGGAGAATAATAGGTGCAGGGCCTTTATCCGAACAAACAAAGAGTATGGTTGCAGAAAGACAACGAGTTGAATTCTTAGGAAATATAAATCGTTCGGAAGTATTAAAAGAAATGCAGTCTGCAGACCTTCTGCTTCATAGCAGTTTAAGTGAAACATTTGGTCTTGTTATAGCAGAAGCAAAGTCTTGTGGACTTCCTGTTATTGCATTAAATGATTACGGGGGAGCTGCTGCTCAATTTAAGTCCGGTAATGTCGGTGGATTTCTTGTAAGCAGCCAAAAAGAATTTGCAGAGAAAGTAAAGCTAATATTATCGGATGAGGAATGCTATAGAAAAATTTCAATAAATAATTATGATGATATTGCAAATCATTACAGCACAAAAGAACTGGACAAATTATTAAAGCTTTTTGAAAACACTTCTAAAAGTATTATTCCAAACAAAGAAAAAAGACGAATGCTTACAATTGCATTTTGGATAAGAATATTGGTATGGAAATTACCGCTTTTAACAAATAAGTTTTTTGAAAAAGTCTAATAATTCGCAAACACCTTTTTTTTATTTGGCACTTATGATATAACAAAAACATGAAAAATATACATTTGCTTTTAATATCAATAATAATTATTTTATTCGGCTGTTTGGATAATAATAATTTAGCAGAACCAAATACACCCGAAACGAACATGCAGAATAATCCGGAAGATAAAATAGGTATTCCCGGTAATCCCACGGAGATAAAGGTTTTAGTATTTGCAGGGGATGGTGCGCCCACAACACGAAGTGTAGAGCTTAGCTTAAGGCAAAATAATCAATACAATCTGGTAGACGGATATTACTTTATTGTAACAAGGATCTTTTCCAAACCCAACGATAAACTCGATTCCGATATTCTTGAGCAGTACGACGTACTGCTTATTCCTGGCGGATATCCATCCAGAATGCAGTATAGCCTGGTAAAAGCGGATATCCAGGATTGGGTAAGCCGGGGCGGCGGATATGTAGGAATCTGTGCAGGTGAAATACTGGCAGTGGAAGGCAGTGTTGCAAACTCTATTTTCGGAAGCTTCGAAGGCCTCGAAATAGCACCGGGAATATCCCGTGAAACAAGTGACTGGGTCGGAGAACGAAATATAAGGATGACTGAACCTGGAGCTAATTTGCTTGGATTGTCCGGTGATCAGAGAATGATGCAATGGAATGGCAGTAGTTTTACAATTAGCCCGAATTCTATAAATAATTACATTATATTTGCTACTTATTTTAATAACTCCTTAGACAGAGAATCTTTTGAATTCGGTGCCAGCAGGTGGAAGGAAAGTTTTGATAACAGGATTGCAATTCTCGGGCAAAATTTCGGACAGGGCAGAGTCATTCTGTCCGGCCCTCACCCGGAAGAGAGCTCCAAATCCAATTCTTTACAAAAAGCCCGATTGCTTGGGGCAATGATTAAATGGGCATATCAAGATGATACTCCTATTACCTTTTCTATTGGCCGAAATGATATCCTAACCGAAGATGATATGTCCAAAAACCTTCGAGCAATGTCCGGTATTGTGAGTGCAGACAGTTTAATATCAAACATAAATATTTATATAAAAGAAGGAACAGGAAGAGTAATAGCAGGCATATATAATTCAAATGAATTTATGCTGCCTGGAGATCTATTAGTCCAGAGTGAACCGCTTTCTATTAACAGCAGCGAACCAGGATGGTTAACAGTTCCTCTGGAAAATTAAATCCGGGTTAACAAAGGCAGTACTATCTGGTTTACCTGGATATTCGAAGACTATCCGGTTATTATTAAAATGGATTTAAAGCTCTGGGAAGGTGATATCGGCAGCACTGTTGTCCGAAAAAGCAGAATTGTTTGGCAGGATCTGGAAGATTCCAAATTACCTCAAACATTTCCGGAAATGTTTGAGGAAGAAACAATAATAGTTTCAATAAATTCTATGGGCAATCCTATTTTGGAATAATACATTAATAATCTATTCCTGCATTCTTGCATTCCTTATAAAATTTTTATCTCACTATAAAAACCTGAATTGAATTGATACCTTTATTTCATAATCTATTGACAATGGTAATACAAAGTATTACCATTTATTATGGTGGAAGAATGAAAGAACAGGTAATTACCTTTAAAGTAGATAAGGAGCTTTCCGAGCTGTTAAAAAATATTCCTAACAAGTCTGAGTTTATACGGCATTCCATTTTAAAGGCATTGGGTAATTTGTGTCCTTTATGCAATGGCACAGGAATTATGAATGAGCATCAAAAAGTACATTGGAACGATTTTAAAGAACAGCATCCTTTAAAAAAATGTAATGACTGTAATGAATTTATTTTAACTTGCGAAACAAAAAAGTAGACCGTATATGAACAGGATATTGCTAATTTTAATTACAGTTTTTATATTGCACGGATGTGAAAAAAACAAAAATACCGATATTCAAAGTGTAAACATATTTGTAAGCATTGCTCCGCAGAAGTACTTTGTAGAAAGAATAGGTAAAGAAAGAGTTACAGTTAATGTAATGGTAATGCCCGGTAGAAACCCTGCAATTTACGAACCTACACCGGATCAGGTAATTTCACTTGCAGAAGCAGATTTATTTTTTACAATTGGAGTACCTTTTGAAAATTCATTTCTTAGTAAAATTGAAAGAAATCTCGACAATCTTTTATTCATAAATATTTCAAACGATATTGTAAAAAGAGAGCTTTTTGAACACATTCACCAGGAGGATCCCACAGAAACAGAAAAGTACAATTTTCCGGATCCTCATACCTGGCTTTCGCCAGTACTCGCAAAAACACTCTGCAAAAATATTTATGACGCCCTTATAAGTATAGATCCGGACGGAGAATACTTTTATCGTGCAAATTATGATTCTTTAATAACTGACCTGGAATATCTTCATAAAGAATTTACATATATGTTATCTGAACATAGAGGAAAAAGTTTTTTGGTGTTTCATCCATCTTTCGGATATTTTGCAGATGAGTACGGACTTAAACAGCTTGCAATCGAAACAGGTGGAAAGGAACCCGGCCCATTTGAACTTGAAGAAATAATAGAATATGCTAATAAGAATAATTTAAATACTATTTTTACTCAGCCTGAGTTTTCTAAAAGAAGCGCAGAGGTAATTGCGGAAGCCATAAACGGAACTGTTATAACCCTTTCTACTTTAGATCCTGATTATATAAATAACTTAAGGATTATTGCAAAAGAGATATTAAAAGAACTGGAAAATTAAATCATGAATAAAGTAACTATTAAAAATCTTTCCTTCGCATATAACAGTTCTTATGTTTTAGAAAATGTGAACATCAATATAAAAGAAAGGGAAATAATAACTATAGTCGGCCCCAACGGTGGCGGCAAAACAACTCTACTTCGCCTGATACTTGGGTTATTAAAACCTGATTGCGGAACTATTTTAATTAATGGAAACACTCCTCAGAAGGAAAAAAGAAAAATTGCTTATGTACCTCAACATACTTACTTTGACAGGAAGTTTCCTATTACTGTTTTTGAAGTTGTGCTTATGAGCAGAATTAAGGCATTCGGATTTTATGCAAAAAAGGATAAAGAAAGTGCATTAAACGCACTTTTAAGAGTGGGGCTTGCAGACCGGAAGAATGAACCTTTTTTTAATCTTTCCGGCGGACAAATGCAGAGAGTACTAATTGCAAGAGCTCTTTCTGCAGAAACAGATATTATGTTACTGGATGAGCCTACGGCAAATATAGATCCTGCTTCGGGAAAACATTTAAACTCGCTTTTATTAGAACTAAATAATAAAATTACTATACTACTTGTTACACATGATGTCGGTTTTGTTACTAATATTACCCAGAGAGTATTCTGTGTAAACAAGACTGTTGTAGAACACCCTTTAGAGGAACTTAAAGATGATACAATTTCTTCTGCGTACTCTAGTGGAATTAAGCTTGTACGGCACGATCATCACATTGGAGAACATAGTCGTGATTGATTTTCTTAATGCACTTACAAATCCTCTGGTGCCATATATTCGTTTTGCATTAATAGCAGGAATGCTTTCCAGTATACCTTTTGGAATAATCGGCTCATTCGTAGTTATAAAAAGAATGAGTTATATTGCAGGAGCAATAAGCCATGCTGCTCTTGGCGGTATTGGTGTTGCTATATATTTTAAAGAAGTTTTTAATATTAGCTGGATAAATCCTCTAATGGGAGCATTTTCCGCTGCAATAATTTCCGGACTTATAATAAGCGCTGTAATCATAAAAGGAAAAGAACGTCTCGACACTGTTATAGGTTCAATCTGGGCAATAGGAATGTCTATAGGTATACTGTTTATTTCTAAAACACCTGGTTATATAGATCCTATGAGCTACCTCTTTGGAAACATACTGCTTTTAGGTGAAAGTGAATTATTTATAATTGTAATACTAAATATTGTGATTATTCTATTAAGTATACTTTTTTATAATCAGATAACTGCCACATCCTTTGATGCGGAATTTGCAGGTCTGCGAGGCTTAAAAACATCACTGTTCCAGATACTTTTAATACTTCTTGTCTCAATTACAGTAGTGCTAATGGTTACAATAATCGGTATAGTAATGGTAATTGCACTTTTAACTATTCCGCCTGCAATTGCCTCGCTATTTTCAAAAAAGCTATGGCATATGATGATTATTTCTACAGTTGTATGCATTATACTTATTATTACAGGACTTGCATTTAGTTATATACTCAAACTGCAAACAGGTTCATTTACAATAATACTTGCAGGGATACTTTATTTAGGCTCTTTACTTGGAATAAAATTCTTTAAACCCCGAGTTAAGAAATCCTGACACATAAAGAGTTTAGAATATAAAATTGAGGCTAATATTTATTCAGATTGGAATTGGGTGGTTCACTCTACTGCATTTACTTTAAAATCCGGTCAAGAACCAAAAATATTTATGAATAGAGAAACTGAAATAAGTTTCTTTGATAAAAGATTAAATAAAAATAAAATAAAAGGCATAAATGAATATCTTAGAAGATTGGTTGAAAAGGAAATAATAAATAATCCAAAAAGAGGTATGTACTGGATAAATGATATACTGTTAAGAATGTATATAAATAAATTGCATAAATAATATAAGGAGATATTTTAATTAAAAAACTCTTTCTAAGGTTGGCTGCTATAAAGTTTTATAGGATAATGCAAGTGCTTTCGCGGGTTCGAATCTCGACTGGTTTAATGGAGTATTATTTTTTTTTGAGCGAGGATTTTGCCTTAATATAATATAATAAATTGCGCTGTTAATAAGTTATGGTAATATCAAGAATTAGAAGATTTATTTTTTTAGTTTACCTCAGGCTGCATAGGCGAGCAGTAAGCAAAGCGCACGACCAGCCTCATAAATTTGACTGAATTTTAGGCGCAATTGACGCGTGGGTAAAGGCGAGGAGAAGGAATTTGCGATAAGTATTGGTGTTATAAATACGTAAAAAATTGAGATTTTTCAGTCAGAATTGAGGACATCGCAAATTCCTGTAACATGTTTTTACTTTCAATTTTTAAGAATAAAAAGTATAATAATAATGGAATATAATAAGAGGTGATCAATGACAAGTAGTGTAGAAAAAATTTATAGAGAAGCAAAAGAATTAAATCCTGTAGATAGGGCAGAATTAGTAGAAAACTTATTAACTACCTTTAATTTTCCTCATAAAGATAATTATGAGAAATTGTGGGCAAAAGAAGTTGAAAATAGAATAAAAGCATTCGAAGAAGGAAAAATAAAAGCTAGATCTGTTTCTGATGTAATTACAGAAATCAAATCAGCAGCAGAATGAAATTAATAATACTTGAACCAGCCGAATTAGAATTGAAAGAAATAGTAAAATATTATAATGAACAATCGGAAGGATTGGGATTTGATTTTGTTGTAGAATTTGAGAAAACTGTGTATAGAATTTTACAATATCCTTTTGCTTGGCGAAAAATATCAAGGAATACGCATAAATGCATAACGAATAGATTTCCTTATAAATAATTGGATTGTACTAAATATAAAATAGTGGTAAATTAATATTAGTGTACAAAATATAAGAGCTATATAGCTATTATATTTTTACAAAAGGAATGATTATACTGTTTAAAAACGATTAAATAGTATAATGGTATTGCTATTAATCGTGTTGTTAGATAAAAAAGATCTTAAAAAGCTGCAAAACAGAGATACTCACATTTTTGAAAAGCTTTATCTTGAATATAAAGACAAAGTGTATAATTTTCTTTTAATTAAAACAAAACGAAATTATGAACTTACCGAGGAATTATTTAGTAATACCTTTCATTCTGCATTGGTATCTGCTCCAAACATAAAATCATCAAAAAATATACAGGGCTGACTTTTGCAAATAGCCAATAGAAGATATTATGACCATATACGCGCGTTATACAGAGATAAACGTAAAATTGATAAAATTAAAGAACATCAAACAATATTTACTGAAGGTGATAAAGCATTTACAAGTATAGAAAAAAGGGAAAAAGTACTAATACTAAATATGGCAATAGATGATTTAAAGCCGGAATATAGCGAAGTTTTAAGAATGAAGTATATAGAAGAAAAATCTTTAATAGATATAACAAAAGCTGTTGGGAAGTCGTTTAAAACAAGAGAAAGTCTATTGTATAGAGCAAGGCAGGCTTTAAAAAAGAAGATGGGGAAATTATTTAATGAATTTTAAAAATAAAGTTATCAGGAAATAAAATGAAGGATTGGATAAAAGACCTTAAAGATAAAGAAATAAAAAGCCTCATTTATGATACAACTATCTTAGAAGTGGTCCCTGATAATTTAAATGCTAAGGTCTTAAATCAAATACGAAATAATTCTCTAATTACCAATGTTGATAAAAATAACTTTAATAGTCATCAAATTAAAAAAAGATTCTTTAGTTTGTCTCTGGCTGCAGCAGTGTTATTAATTGTATTAGCTCCTATTATTGTTTTTAATACATTTTATCAGGCAGATCCTTCTTCGCTATTTGATAGTTATACAGTACTGTATTTAGATGGTAGTGCAGATATATTGCGAAATGATATTATGACTCAATTAAAAGTTGGTGATATAATAATGGAGGGGGATACAGTATTTACCAAAGATAATACAGCTTGTGAAATTCAGATTAGACAGGAATCATTTTTATTAATAAATAATAACAGTGAAGTAACTTTTACAGAACTTTCTACGGAAAAAGTAAATACAGAAATTAGCTTTGGCCGGTTAATAGTAAATATAAATAAATTAAATGCCGGCCAATCGGTAGAGATACATTCGCATAACATTATTGCATCTGTAACAGGAACGCAATTTCTTGTTGAGTATAAAGGTGGTGAATCTGCATTTGTTGTGGTAGATAAAGGAACTGTGAATGTTGATTTTATTCTTGAACAGGGAATCGAAAATAGCGTTTTAGTTGAGGAAGGTTATACTGTATTTGTTACACAGAATGATATTAAAATTGAAAAAACTACTGAAGAAGAAATTATATCTGCGTTTGAGGAATTTGAAAGGATACATTCGTCTTTATTATCTGATAATACCGAAAAAATTAATGAAGTAATAGAGCCAATTGGTAATAATGGCTCTCAAATTTTAATACCCGGTATTGAAGAACAGGGTGAGAATAAAGAAATTGAAGTTAATAATGAATTGAGCAATATTCCGGAATCAGACTCCGGAGAATTAGTTTGGAATATAGAAAAAATATATAAATATAATAATCCGGATAATTCAAAAAATAATAATATATTCGGATTTAGTAGTAATGGAAATTTTATTGTTGCTCAAACCCAGACTTCCTTAATCTGTTTTAATTTAGCAGGTGAACTATTATGGGAAAAGACTTATGGTGAGAGCAAGGGTGTTACGTTCATGTCTGTACCGGTAATTTATAGTAATAAAGTATTTATTTCCTCATTAAATAATAAAGTAATAGTTATAGATCTTGTAACAGGAAAGGAGATTATTCAGATTGATGCTCCAGGCAGTATAAACTTTGGTTACAAAATGCTTGAATATAACGGAGACATCTTGATACCCTTCCCTGCTTGAATATATGTTCTTACTTTAACAGATTATAGTATTTCAATACTCCGCTTATTCCTTTTAACAGCCCAAGTGTTCCAATAATACAGGATAATAATATATTTATTTCTTCTTATGTATCTAAGGAAATATCCTCGTATACTATAAATGGTGAAGAGAGCTGGACAGAAACTCTAACTGGAAGGACCTTCTGTGTGCCTTTTATTCCGGATAATCATATTTATATAGGTGATAGTTATGGATCATTATATAAATACTCATTCGAAGGAGAGCTTTTAGGTAAATTAGATTTAGGTGTTGGAGTAACATCAAGGTTATCCGGGAACAATTATCTTTTATCTGTACTGGCGGATAATGGAATACTTTATTTAATTGATTTAAAAAATCTTACGCTTATAAATCAGATTATAATCGATGAAATAGTAGATACTGGCTTATATATTTATAAATCTCCATTGTTACACGATGATAAAATATTTATTGGCACAGATGACGGTGAAATGATAATTATCAATATAGAGGAAGCTGTTTTAGAAGAAAGAATAAAAATATCAGATTCTTCTATTGGCACTACTATATTTTCTAATAGTGATGTTTTTTTTATTAGTAGTATAGAAGGTGAAATATTCAGGCTGGAAAAGGTTTCGGTATATTAGGTTAAATTATTATGATTAAGAAATATACAATAATTTTTGCTCTTATATGGATAAATTTATTATCGATTAGTGCTGAGGATAATATTGTACTTGTTGTCCCTTTTCGAAATGACAGCGGGCTTGAGCTGGAGTATTTAAGTGAGATAATTCCGAATACGTTTAATGCACTTTTGGAGCCTGTAGAAAATTATTCGATAGTTTCATATGAAAGATTAAAAAACTATATAAATGAAAATCAATATGATATTGGTGACTTTGATAATAGAGATACTCTGCTTTCTATCGGGGATTATTTTAATGCAAATAGTATAATACGGGGTAGTTATCTGGAAGATGAGAGTTTCCTGGTTGTTGAAATGGAGGTTATAGATACAGAAGAAGAAAAGATAGTTTATAGAAGCAGTAAATTCGGAAAAGGCGGTATAAATGCTTTTGAAGCTTTAGATGAAATAGTTACTTCGATGCTTCAGGATTTTATTGGGATAGAATTGGAATATGCATCTTTAGAAATTATAACAGATTTTGAATGTAAATTATATATTGATAATGCTTTCATGGGCACAACACCAATTAAAAAGGTAATTACAACAGGAAGGCACGATATAAAACTTATATATGAAAGTGAAAATATTTCCGGTTCTGTAATGGATCAGGTTATTAGTCTGGGAATAGATGAAGAGAGGATATATAATATTAAAGTTCTTGTTGATGTAACAATCGAAGCGGAGCTGGAATGTATAGTTACTATCGATGGAATAGAAACCGGTATTACTCCATATGAAGGAAAACTGCTTACCGGAAATGAATATTTATTACAAATAATTTATGAGCAGGATGAAATAAAAGAAGTTGTTGCAGAAGAAATAATAAATACAGAAAATGAAGAGAATGTTTATCTGGATTTTCCAGTAACCGGAAGTATAGAATTTATTACAGGAGTTAATCCTTTTACGGGCCGGATTGAAAATAGTATATTTAATGAGCAGATAAATGATTTACCCTTTATTTACTCTAACCTGCCGCTTGGCACATATAATTTGACTGCATTTATTGAGGATAAAGAACATGATAATAGATATGTTTTTTATAATGAAGAAATGTATCTTATGCCTTCCGGGCGAAAGGTAATAGATCTAAGTGATATCAATTTTGAAAAAAGAATTAGCTTATACTTTATCCCTTCCGCATCACAATTTCATAACAGACAGCGTGTTAAGGGCAGTATTGTGCTTTCAATATTTATAACTTCTGCAACTGTAGCATGCCTCGCTCCGCTTATTTCTTATTTATATTACAAGAATACATATGTTCCAATGCGGAATGCATGGAACGATGAAGGTGAGAGCAGTGGTTATACTGAATTCGAAGTTAACAGTGCTCAAGACAGAGTTCGTAATCTTTTTTACGGATTTCTTATAAGCGGCCTTTCTACTGCTTTTACTGTTTATATCTATTCATTAATAGATGGCGCTATTAATATGAACAGGATAGATAGGATTATGAATTATTAAAGAGATATTAAAAGAAGTTAAATAATACATACCAGAAGTTTTATAAAAATATTTTATAAACCGCAGAGAGCGCAGAGGACCGCAGAGATTAATAATAAAATTAGTTATTATTTTAATAGAAAACAGCGTGATTGTTGAATTCAAACCTATAAAAGATTT
>SDBV01000597.1_pt1 | contig 52174 bp, 82 predicted proteins | sample 2277081 | NCBI WGS metagenome assembly SDBV01 (sample SAMN10402039, study PRJNA504765) | marine sediment metagenome | isolation source: marine sediment core GS10_PC15, 223 cmbsf | place: Arctic Ocean: Southern Knipovich Ridge | collected 2010
ATATTACAGATCTCAACACATTCTTTTATTTTCTTCTGTGCCACTTCCACCGCCTCCCTCGGCTCCCCAGCGGGTGCGGGCTTGTCGAAGGAATTCTCGACATGCCTAACCAATTCGTCAATTACTTCATAAGGACATCTTGTTATTTTAAATTTGTGATACTCACATTGATGATTGCCCTCATAATGCAATTGGCTTAAATGTTCCTTTGCCCGTTGCTTTATTTCCTGTAGGTTTTCAGATAGCTCATTACTTACAGCGGGCTTGTCGAGGACGGCGCGGGCGAGCTGTCTAGCAGCATCTTCAATCCTGTCATAATCCCAATCTTCAGTTTCATATTTATCTATAACTTGCGCCAGTTCTTTCGCCGTTAACTTGCTCATTCGCTTGCCTCCACACTCTGATTAAACCTAATCATTTTTTGCTTTGCTGTCTTGTGTTCCTGCGACGATTCTCGCAGTGCTTTTTCAAGTTCGTGGCGCAGGACATTAAAACTAATCTTCCCGTCGGCAGATTCGATAATTAGCAGTTCCCCGTTTATATCCTTTATCGTCAACAATGTATGGTCTTTCGTCGGATTATTTATAATCCTCATCTCCTCATCTCCCTACATACTCGTTGTAATAGTTTCAAATCCGCCGCCGCTTCCGAGGACGCCAGGCCGTCAGGAATTGGCAGATGAACCATATGCTGCCCGCGTTCGTCTTCGGTATCGACATTGCGCGGGTGCATGATTTTAACCGCGATGGTCTTTTTCTTTTTCCGTTTGCAATAGCCGGTTATTGATTCCATTAGCCATTCGTCAGTATCCAAAAATTGCGGTAAATACCGTCTTAGCTTGTTGGCTTCTTTATGCTTGGCGAGCCGCCTGTTTTCATAGATAGTTCCGAGCAGATGCTGGATATGAATACACACCGAATCTCGATTAGTCGAATATGGGGCTCCGTTATACACCCCCCGTTGGGCCGATCCATTCGCCATTCCGAAAATCATCTTTAGCTTGGCGAGCTGTTCTTGCACCTCCAGGCCTTCAAACAGCTGGCAGTATTTTTCTACCAGATTATATAACCATTCGTCGTCGTGCATATAATTAGCAAAAACGTCGCCTTCATAGCCACCGCCATATGGGTAATTATCACTCATCGGCCTTCTCCGTTTTTCAGGCGGTAAGAAATTTCAGTACGAGGAAACCATAAAGCACCTATACCGGCATTTATTTCGACTAAATTTTTGCGGACAAGGCTATCAAGTGTATTAAGTCCTAGTTGTAATTCATACGCCGATTGCCATTGCCCCGTCAGCTTGCCGAGCGCGCGTTCCTGTGCTTCTGAAAGTTTCATCCCTTCGCCTCCTCTTTACATTTCTGCGAGCAATAAACAGTTTCCCCCGACACGTGCCAAGGGTTTTCCGTTTCGACGCCACAGCCTGGCCGTGAGCAGGTGTAGACGGGTTTCGGCTTACCATCGCTTGGCGTCGTAAGCCAATAATTTCTGCGAGTCTCGGCTTGTTCGGCGGATCGGATACAATGCTCTTCAAGCTCGACATATTTTTTGTTATTTTGGTTGTCGCCAGAACACCACGGGTCGTTGACACATCCGAGAATGCAATCCTTGATGTAATCGACGGGGTCATGACCCGCGCGTTTCGCCTCTTCAGCCCGTGACTTGATTTTCGCCCGTCTTTTATTAGTGAACTGCCAGCCTTCGTTTTTTCCTGCTTGCTCTTTGTAAAAGGCGACGACTTCTTTGATCTGGTCGTTTGTGATTGCCGGTGGTTTGGGTGGCTTTTCGGGATTCTTTTCAGGATTCGTTGACGTACTTTCTTCTTTCTTAGGAACTGGAGATGGAACTGGAATAGGAAAGGGGTTGTTTTGGTCAAGGTTTTGGTTATCCAAACTTGCTTCGGAATTTAACAGTTTTGAATTCCCGCCAAGCTTGCCAACCCTTTGTCTTAATTGACTTATTTCATGATCCTTAACCATCCGCCTCGACTTTATGGTTATGCTTTGGTTACCATTTTGGTTAAGCAAACCTTTAATATCCGCAACGTGTTTTTGCTCAAAAAACGCCAAAATTTTGCTCGTTTTTCGTCGAGTTTCTCTCAAAATTCTTGACCATTCATCCAAAGTTTTCGTCGCTTCACCCCTCGTTTCCGACCACCACAATTTAGTCAGCAAAACTATCCAAGCACCTTGAATTTCAAGCGGATGCTCCTCCATATCCCGATTCCAATCATTCGGATAAAACAGGAATGCCGGCTTTTTACCCATGATTTTGCTTAACCAAAGTATTTTTTTCTGTTATCCGACTACCCATTCCGCGTATTCCATGCCTTGGTAGCGAAATGAAGGCGTCTGTAAAATCTCGTTTCCGGCTGCACAACAGGGCATTTTTTATTTCTGCATTCGATCCAATACGAGTACAAATCTTTTACCGTTGTTGCTTTTCTCCCACAAAACGGGCACGGCTTAAGCTCTTGGTTTGGTTTCATTTTGGGCCTCTAGGTTATCGGCTACTTGAATGCTCAAATCAAGGCAGGAAAATTCCCGCCTATCATTCAGAATTCAGCTCTTCAATTCCGCTCGGCAAAGGGTACCGAGTTCATCCCTTTCCTCTTTTGACATTTCTTTTAGCTCAATAAGGGTTACCGGCGGATAACCTTCGGTATTGAAAAAGGTTCTGATTGCTTCGATGTTTCCCATTTGTTTTTCGTCTGTCATCTTCCTGTCTCCTATTTAAATCCCCAACAAAAAGGCTCGATGAACGACCGGCGAAGGTGTTTCGAGCCTTTAAGTTGGAGCCCTTTCGGGCTATAATGTCTTGTTTTTTTCGCCGATCGTTCATTACAATCCACACCCTAACACAACCAAAAAGCGTTGTCAAGGTTTATTCCCCCACTGACCTCTATTATTTTGGTCATGGCTTCCCCGCCCCGTATCTCGATCACGCCATCCGGGAATTCGCGGCGGCAGGCGGCGAGACGTTTGGGCACTTTGGAAAACCAATAATGCCTTTTGTTCATTTCATTCAGGTAACAAGAACCTTTAGCGTATAAAAAAGGACACCACTCATTTGTTCCCTTCACGCTGCACCGCGTCTTGTTAAGTTCAATTATTCTCATAGTTTTAACCTTTCTCTATCTTTCAGCTCCACGCTCAAGCCAGCCATAATAACAATCGTGACAATAGCAGTAATACCAATAACGGCCTTTACCCCATCTCATTTTTTTGAGAAGAAAATGAAAATCGCACAGGCTACTGCTCATACGAACACTTTTACATTTTGGACAACATCCGACTTCTTGGTAAATTACATCAACTGCAAATGTTCCGTTTGATAATCTTCATAGTTTTAACCTTTCCTGTCGTGTTTCGCGTTCAATCCGCTGCCGGGCTATCGCGCAGTACTCTTCTGACAGTTCAATCCCTATGAAATTATTCCCTTCATGGTAAGCGGCGATTAGAGTTGACCCTGAACCTGCGAAGGGGTCTATTACAATACCTCCCGGCGGCGTTACTAGACGGACTAAATATTTCATTAGCTCGATAGGCTTAACCGTCGGATGAAAATTTCCTCCCTCGACTCCGGTGTCACGTTCGTCCTTGCTCGCTTTTGGGCAATAGAAAAATCGGGACGCACCACCGGAATCGCCAATTGCTTTTGTAATATTAGGTTTGTCAAATCCTTTTGCACGACCGGTTCCTTTTGCTTTGCAGTGTATTAAATGTTCTTTATGAATAGAAAAACCACTCTGCTCATCGAGCATCGCCGCCGTTTCGTCGTCGCCGAGAATCACGTTCGCAGGCCAGCGGCCACCTTCCCGATATTCACGACCAGTTCCTTTAACGTAGTCCTTTCTTCTTTCTGGAAAGATAGTATGGTTCCCAGCATTCCCCGCTGATATTTGAATACGATCGTTCCCAATTCTACAACCATCAATATTAATTCCCCCCGTGCCCTACTTCAAAACATTCTCGGCAACCATCTTTTCAGATAGCGGCTTTCGAGCGACAACGATAGGTTCGTGAGCAGGCTTGAGCGCAGGTCCCCAGCCGTCCCATTTTTTCGCGTCGTCGGTTGCCGGGGCGGTTATGTCGCTAGATAAAATACCGCCTACTCCATAAGTATATATACTAGAACCAAAAGATTGGTTGCTTCCGTCTTTTGCCATGCCAGGGCGTCCAAGTTTTGAGCCTACAACTTCCCGCTTCGCGCCCGCCGCCTTATCAATCGCCTTTGATATATCCAGACTCTTCGGAAATCCGCTTCCATAAAGCCACATAATCTGGTCTCGAATTTCAAACCCAGCGTCCTCGATATTTACAACCATGCGATGATAAGTTCGTGAGCCGGAGAATGCTAACAGGTGCGCTCCTGGTTTCAAGACGCGAAAAACTTCTCGCCATATTTCGATGCTCGGAACATCATAGTCCCACTTTTTACCCATGAACGATAGACCGTAGGGCGGATCAGTCACGCAGCTATCAACCGACGCATCCGTTATCAGCGGCATGAGGTCGAGGCAGTTTCCCATATGCACCTGATTAACTTCGAGCATCCGCAAGCACCTCTTCAATATCGTAGTAAATTTTCATCCCGACGCGTGCGGCATATTCGTTTTCCTTTCGAGCGCCCTCTGAATATTCCCACGCGCCGATCATCAGAATCGCGCCGCACTTTTTCAGAAATTCAATACCCATTTCGAGAAAAAAACTGTCCGGAACAAGCCCGCTCATGAACGCGCTATGGGTATGAGGGCAGAAAAATCGTATGCCGTTAAACGCCAGTTCGGCGGCGACGTTGCGGGCAGCCTGTATATTTTCGTAAACGCGGTTTTCGGTTTGCGCCCGGTAAGGGCCTGCAATGTATATTATCATTTCTCGCCTTTCTTAAAACCGGCGACGGCGCAGCCAAGCAATGTCCGCCACCGCCGCCGTGAGCCGCTGGGAATTATGGCGACTCAAAATGTTTGCAAGCAATTTCCTTAATCTCCGAAAGTGCTTCATTCGCTCGAATGATTTGTTGCCGGCATTCCTCCGCTTTTTTAGATAGAAAATCGACGGTATCGCTAACGTTAGAAGCAACTTTCAACCGCTCGATTTCGGAAAGTAGGAAGGCGATGTCGGCGGGGGCGTTGGCGATAAAATCCTCATTATTTTCGAAGTTATCATATTCTTGTGTAGTTGTAGCAATAAAGCCTAGTGGATGACCGCTGCCTTTATAGCCATCCATATCGTCAGGATGTGGAATCTCTTTACCGCCCATTCGCTCCATAAACATATCATGCCGCATTTTTCCCAAAGGTACAGAAAAAATATTACTATCGTCTGACACCCATGGCCCCGGCGTCGCCGCTTCCAGCCGCGCCTTGATTTCGTCTAGCTTGCTCATTTCTTTTTCTCCAACAACATCGCTTCGCAATCCGCGATTGCCTGGTCAAGCGCTTTTGGCGGTATCGACTCTATATCATCGCATTTCGCCGCGTCAAGGATGGTTTTGAAAACCGCTTTGCCCAGCCGCTCGGCGTAACCTTGGAATAGCTCGCGCTTGTCGGATTCGGAAGTTTGGGCGGCGAGGATCGCGGTTGCTTTGCCGGTTGTGGATTCCGCCGCCGGGGGACGAGCCGGAGTCTTATCCACAAAGTCGGCGTCGTAAACCACGTCCGCTCCGGTTTCGGTTGCATAATTGAATTGCTCAGCTTGCGCCAGCATCGGGGACTGCTCCATGTCCTTAAGCGTATATCGCAGACTGGTTTTGCGTATCATTTCGAGCTGGTCGGTTTCATGACTCCAGGCGGATGATTTTGATTTCTTTTGTATTGGTTTCCAATAGCGCGGCTCGATAACCGACCAATGCTTATAGATTCTGCCGTCGGAAAGCAGAAGATGTATAACCGTGTAACAGGCGGATACCGTGTTTTTGTCTTGCTTCCCTTGGCGGTTCGGGGTATGGGTCAAATCCTTTTCAAGCCCTAGCCGATACTCGAATTTGTCATCTTCGAAAACGAGGTGTGTTTCGATGTCGACGATTTGCTTGTTTGCCTGCTTTGCCAGTCGCCTCAATCCGCTATAGCCGATCATTAATTTTGTCTCGCCGCCGAACGCGACTAGGTGTGCTTCCGCAAGCGCCCCGAATTCCAGGCCGAGCATAATACCTTCGGCAAAAGCTCCGTACGTCGTTTCTGGTTTTGCCGATTGTAGCGATGAATCATTTTTTATGATCTGATTGACCGCTATTATTTGCCGCCAGATATATCGCCGGCGAATTTCGTCTTGACCTTCGACAAACGGCGCAATCGCCATAAGGTCTTTGTTTCGCGCCTGTAAATATTGAACCGCCTGGACTAATGCTTGATTACTCATTTTTGCCTCCATTGTTTTTTTTATTCTCAGCTTTTACAAGATTGTTCCACATATTTTTTTTGCTACTATCGGTTATACGTTCTTGGTCAAAATCATCCTCATAGAGGACTTCGGCCCAGTAGTATATATTCGAACCATCATCAAAGGCTTTATCGTTAAGCCAATCTTTAAAAGTGCTGCGCTGTTTATCGCCAACGTCCGATTCGGCCCAACCCTCTTTTGAGCCGTCCGGCCCTATGAAAAAGGTATGCCACGAATTGATAGGCGCAGATTGCCTATTTGACACTTGGTTTTCATTGAAAATGCTTTTAGCAATATCCCATGCCTCGATGCATTTCTCTTTATCATGCGTTGTGACAATAATCGCAACGTGTTTATCATATCCCATCATTCACCTCCATAATTAAATTTGATATTTCGTCGCCCGTTCTTATCGGCCTTATACGTGCATACGCCCTCGATACTGGACGCAGGGCCGATGATTGCTTTTAGTTGATTGTCTATCTTATCGCGCTCCGCCTTCGCTGCCTTCCAGTTCGTATCGGCGATAACTCGATCCTTGGCGAGGCCGATAATCGTGTCCGTCGCCTCCAGTATCTTGCCGTTATCTTTCGGATGCAAAAGCTTGACGTAATCGGGATCGGTTTCATCAGGTGCCACGTCCGCCAGGACATTCTCATGCCAGAAGCGCTCGGCGATTTTAAACATCTTTTGCGCCATGTCCCTGTCGTAGTCGAATTCCCACCATCGAATTTTGACGCCGCCGAGCAGGGCACAAACGACGGCTTTTTTAATCCCGCAAACAAACATCTGCCATTGCACTTGCGCCCACACGTAGAGGGGTATGCCGTCTGCCGTGCTATCGTCCCAGTATCGGCAGGCATTCGGGCCGACGTTTTTGATTTCGAGTAGCTTATTGCTGATAAGGGCATAATCCGGTGTAGCTATAGCCCATTCATATTCGGAATGTGCGAACGTGGCAAGCGATTCTCTGTCACTACCCCAGTCAAATTGCTCTTCTCCCGTTCGCTGCCAATATTGCACAGCGATCCAAAATTCTAATCGGCTTCCTATTTCCGTCGCCTCGTTCCCTTCGAAGTCATCCTTGCGTTCGGTCTTCACAAGCCACACATCCGTGGGCGTCCGCCACTGCGACAACCCGCAAATCGCCGCGATTTCGCTGGAGCCGATCCCGTGCTTGCGGAGTTCTATTTGTTCAGGGGTTAGCATGGTTTTAAAATAGGTTTTATTTCAACCCGGCCATTTCCTTCACAGACTGGGCAAGTCGAATAATTTATAGCACAAGAAGTTTGAGGATTATAATCTGGATAATGAGTAATAGTGCCAAGGCCATAACAACATTGGCAAGTTTCAACAATAGTCTGTGGAATATAAATATTATAAACTGTCATTTTGTCCTCCTAACTATCAGCAATTCCTTAATATTGATCCAACAGCGTAAAATAGTAAAGATTCCGGGCGATTATCTGAACCGCCGATTTAAACCGCTGTAAAATTCTTTTTAAATTCTTCATTGTCCATTATCCTCTCCGCGCCAAATCCAGTTCAATCTCCTGGCTAAAAATTTTGTGCTAAAGTAGGTTTCATATTCTATATTTTCGACAGGTACGGCCGAGTAAGACGTGCTAGAATTACCAGCGGTAAGGTTTTTTGCAACTTCCTTGGCCTGCTTTTTAGTAAAAACGGGTGGGCTCTCCGTTTTTAATCCGGTTTTTTCCTGTTCCAAAACTATTTTCCATTTCTTCATTGTTCCGCCTTCCTTATTTCGTCAAGCGTTTTATGTTCGCCGCCCGGGTTATATTCCTCAAATAGAATCGGGCAGATTTCATCCTGCCATGCGTCGATTCGCACGATTTCGATTAAGAGATCGAGTGCTACACCGTCGGGCAAAATCATCGCCTCGCCGCTGTCGGAAGCCCACACGTTTTCATGATGCTCATAATATTTATCCCACAGTGCTTGACCGCCGTCGTCGAAAAACGAGCCGCGATAGTCGGAGTTGATGGTTATGAGTTTCATCTTTAAAATTTCCCTAAAAGTATCCCCGATAGTTGTCCTAATCCTCTTTGATCAGTATCGCAGATTGATATTAGAGTCTTTCGAAATTCGTCGAGGATCGTTGCTTTTTCCTCTTCAGTATTTGCCAGCAAATACCGCTCTTCGAAGAGCGTACTTCTCAGAATGGAATAAGCCATAAGGCGGCATTGATATTTTAGCCAGTCGATATTGGTTACATTCGAGTCAGTGCTGTCCCCGCTATGTCCACAATCGAAACCATAAACCATACTGCCGTCCTCATGTTCTTTCGAATACGTTATGCCGCCGTGAACTGGCACCCAAGTCAGTATTCCCCCATATCCGGCCTCCACATTGTATCGCTTGGGCAGCCTGCAGTAGCCGCAATAATGTTTACAGGTATCATGATAAACGATGCTATAGATAGCTGCGCCTTCGTTCCATGTTAATTCAGCATCGCTTTCGGGGTATTTTTTTTCTTTCACCGTCGCCTCCTATTGTTTCAAAGTTCCGATTTCCCGTCCTCGACTTCAGCATCCCGCAAATCATCGTATTTTTCTAATTGTTCTAATGATTCTTTCCGGGAATATTGATAACAAACATCAATATGGTTGGTAAGTTCGTTCAATTTGCGCCAAGCTCCACAGTAAGGGCATTTATCGTAGCCAGTCATTTCCCGTCCTCAACTTCAACCTCGGGGAGGCCGTGACGCCGTGACCAGCGTGCTTCATAGTCAGGGTAAATCCGCCATTGCGCTTCGTCTGTGGGCTTCGGAACCGTGGCGATTATTCCCTTTCGACACCACCGGCGGATAGTCTCAGGATCGTATTTGAGTTCCCTGGCTACTTGCTTTACTGTTTTGTATCTAGCCATTAGTTTTAAACCTCTCAAAAACCAATAACTAATGTTTCTAAAACTTTTAGCGTTTTGCAGTGCGATGGTTGCAGGCGTTCACATGTTGAAAAGTTAGTGCAATTACCGCACAAATTATCAGCAAGGCGCAGAAAAATATCTTGAGGGCGATTGCTGTTGCTGTCCCTTGCGGTGAAGTCATTTAAATTTATTGATTTATGTTCCATTTTTACCTCCATTGATGCGTTTCAGCATGTGCCAGCGAGATATAAGAAACTGCTAGATAACTCCTGTATTTTGGATCAATACGCAGCGAACGTATAGTCGGCTGAAAAATTGGGAATCTTCGCTGTTTGCATAAATCTTTAATTTGCTTGACTGATAACCCAGTTTCCCTAGAGGCTTCTTCAACCGTCAACATTCGAGCACCATGTTTATGTGATCTATATTTTTTCTCTAATTCAGTTCCCTTTTTCCGACAGTTTTCTTTACGTGTCTGCATAACCCTCTGAATAACCTCTTCAGGGTCGGCATTAAATCCGGTTTTTCCAGAATCATATAGCCAGATAAAAAATTGCTCTTTTTTGTTTAATTCTTTCCTATTTCTTGCAGATGCCAGAACAAAACTTTTAAAATTCTCGAACCCATGCTGACGAATCGCTGCATTAAATTTAGGGTGTGATTTATTATGATTTTTCCCAGCTAATAGGTGTTGATGAGACCGAGTTTCTAATCCTTTGGTCGTTTGGCCGATATAGTATTCGTTAGTTCCTTTAAGCCGGAAAGCATAAACTATACCGTAAGGCTTCAATTTCCAGCTCCCTCTCCGATTCTTTCAACTTCGGCTGCCGTGATTCGAATCATGCCAGATTCCGAAAGTCTAATTACTTTGATTGCTCCGTCATCTATCCGACGCCGGATAGTACTTTCGCTCATTTGAAGAATCTCGGCGACCTCTTTAATCGTGTAAAATGTAACCATTTTTATCTACCCTTTCCTATCGTTTGCCAAAACTTAGCATAATTCATAATGCTTGTCAAGCAAATTCGACACCTGATTAAATTATTTCCTGAACTGCCGGCACGGCCAGCCGCGGCGGTCGAAAATCTGGCGGACGTTTTCTTTCGAGCAATTGAGGCGATCGCCGATCTGTTTGAGCGAATATCCGTAGATGTAAAGCCAGCGCATGAGGTCGGCTTGGCTGTCGTTGCGGGGGCGGCCTTTAGTTTTCATTTTCTTCTCCTTGCGGCTCATATTCTCCGCACCATTCATCATTACACATTCTTGGCCACATCCAAAATATTTTACTGGTAATTTCATTTACGGCCTTAGGGCGTGGGGCATTTCTTTTGCAAGTCCCCATATCTTCATCCTCTTTCGGGAAATGAGAGAATCGACAGTTTTCACATTTTTCCATTGTCTTCTCCTTTGGTTGTTACTCGAACAATGTTGGTTTCCTTTTTCCGAAAAGCTTTCGCGCCGCTTACCGGATAGATTTTATACCACTCCCCTTTTTTTTCGATCTGCGCCTCAATTGTAATTTCGCGGCAGGTTGGGTGCTTTCGTGAACCGCTCCATTCCTTATATGTGATTTGGCAATTCTCGCTGATTTCAACTTCGCGGCTGTCTTTCCATTCTTTCAATCGGCCAAGAATTTCGAGAGCATCTTCTTCATTATAGAAATCAGTCGTATTGAAACGACTCGATGTATGATGCCATTCGCAGGACATCATTAGCGCTTTGATTGCGCCAGTTTTTACGCCGATCCGCTTGGCCAAAATCGATGCAGGGAAGCGACCATTGTCTTTAGCACTGATTGCATTATTGGATTGCGAGTAACTTTCGTATCCGGCCATTTTCTTCTCCCTTGTTTAAATTATCCTGCGACGCCCCGGAGGGCGTTATCTCCAATCGTTTTCGATTGACATATCCTCGTAAATGAGCCAGCGATTTTCGCAGTTCCATATTGAATCATAAATATAATGATCTATAGCAACGCAGCCCCAACAGGCGAAAGAATTTTTGATGAATTTAACATTCCTGTTTTTGGCAATATAATTTCTGGCAGCTTCAATCGTATCGAAAGACTTTGAATTGAATATACCAAGAGGCTCTTTTTCTGAAACATCGACTAGCCATTCGACTTCGTATTTTTCATCGCCGCACTTTGCCATTGTCTTCTCTCTTGTTTAAATTATCCTGCGACGCCCCGGAGGGCGTTTCGCGGTTTTCCGCTCGTCAGGCAGGTTAACTAATCCAACAACGCTTTTCGGGAAGAACCTGGTTGATCGCTGTTTCAATTCTGCGGAGGTCATAGGGTTGAACCGCAATCGGCAGATGTTTTTCAATAACCAGCGATGTCGTTTGTTTGAGTTCGTTAGAACTGAATGAGCGGAGGTAATCCATGGCAATGGCGGATTTATATGCCGCCGCGTGTAGCAGAATTTTTACGGTATCTCCAGTTTTCGGTGCTGTCCATTTTGTTGCTAACATTTTTTCCTCTCCCTTGTTAAAGTTTACCTGGACGCCCTGGACGCCAGGCTTTGATTTAAAATATCGATCCTGCGATGTTTCTATATTCTGTTCGGATTGCGGCAAGTTTTGTTCTTTTGCCTGTCATATCCTCGCCGCGCCGTAAGCGGAAGTTGATCTCTTTTTCGAGTAGTTCAGCTTCGGTTGATAATTCATTTATTCTTTCGATCATTTGCCCTTTTGTTTGTGTCTTCATACCCATATATAGCTGCAATTTCCTTGCCAAAGTCAACCTAAATAAATAAGCAAGTAATATCAAAGGCTTACAAATTCTATAGTTTACTATTATCGAAAAAACGGGCAGGAGGTTAGGACATTATTACCGATACCTTGCCCACGTCAAGGAAAGTGTAATGATTACCGATATTTACCCTGTCGCAAAAAATGCAAGGCAGTGACAATAATTGTCACATAAAAATCATCAACGATATTAAATAGTTAAGGCAAGTTGGCGCACAAACGGCATACAGAAGCACAAAAAAATGCCCCGGCGGTATTCGGGGCATCTCTTATTTGCGGGTTTTATATCCCGCAATCCATTTTGTCCTCCTCGGGATGTTACGAGGATTTCATTTTGCCCGTCTTCGAATTTCGCCAAGACGAACATAATTCATTATGCAGTTTGCATCATATCAAATCGCGGCGGCGCTTGTCAACAAAAAAAATGCCCCGCCGGTTCAAGCCCTTGGTATTTAGCTAACGTCTTGTTTTTATTGGGTTTATGGGGTGCCGGTTGGCAACGACTCCCCTTGTCAAGCAAAAAAAATGCCCGGCTGTCCGGGCCAAAGTCACTGTTTGGAGGTTGATGAGAGGCTGTTTAATCCGGGGCGCCCCGGTTAGGCCGGGAGAAATGGCAAGAACCGGCCAAGCTTATTTCAAAAGTCACCCCATCTGTCAGGTGCCCACAGGTGTTTTTTTATTCCGATATGGCAGAAGCCATGCTTTCCCTGGTATCCATTGTACAGACCGACTCGCTTAATCCCGTATATTTTTCGGTAATTCCATATCCGCCTGCCGAAGGCGAGCGTATCCATGCCCTGGGGCGTCGCTACGTCCGCTGAACGGCCTTTTGTATGCCCGCTGCCCCTTACGCCGCCGATAGCCGCGTTGTGTTCCCTGCAGCGATAGCCTGACGTGATTATCAGAGTCAACGCTAGATCGAGCCGTAATTTTTCAAGGGAGACTATGAGCCGGTAATCAATCAATAATTTTTGGCAATGCTTACAGCGAAATTCCAGCGTGTTGAAATGAGAAGCTCTCGCGTCGACCTGAAATCGGAAATCGGGATCATCGGGATCGAGCTTGATTAAGTGAGTGCCCTTGATTAGCACTATTCACCGTTCGAAGTTTTACGGGCATTGATATTCTCGGCGGTCTTGGCCGCTACGTAAACTGCAGCAACCGCGCCGATGACAATTGAAATCGGCAGACTGACCGGGCCGAATGCACCGGCCAGCGCCACGATTGCCAGCGCCGATACGCCGAGCCTGCTCGATTGAATAAATTTCGTTATCACGTTTTCTTTAAGTAAATCTAACATTATTATTTCCTTTTTCTTAGTTGCGGATTTTCGATTCGCTGCAGTGTGTCGATGATAGTTCCGTATTGTGTTTCAATTTTTATGACCGCACCCTGCAATATCTCAATTTTCGCGCCCTGCTTGGTTGTTTCTTTTTCAAGGCTCGTTAGTCGATGACCTGCAACGCCCCAACCGGTTGCGGCCACGGCGACGAAAACCATGACGCCGAACAGCGCCTTATATCCGATTTTCAGTTTGCCGCCGTTGACGTTTATCTCAGCGTCGGTTTCCTGACAGTTTTTTTCTTTCTTCATTCGGGCACCTCGAACGGCTTAACCAGATCCGCCGCCAGGTTCGGATTGCCTTTACTCTCGGCCATTGTTTCAAGCTTTTCAATTGCTCGTGTTATGCTTTTAATTTCAACCCTAAGCTGACTTCTCTGGTTGATCATTTCGATATGCTTGGTTTTCATTTCTGTTATTTGTTCTTGCAGTGTCATGATTAGATTTCCCTTATGTCGATGTAGTTTTCACTATCACTAGCCACCAGTGTTGCGATTTGTTTGCTTGCTGCGATTTTCATTTAGGACACTCTTAATGCCTGAAAGTGATAATCAACATCGGTGAGGACTGTGACGGATGTACGAATCGCCCAAGAAGTTGAAGATTGCTGTATTACCGAAATAATTGCATTACCCACTGCTGCCGCCGTAACGTTCATAAAATAATCTGTTATTGAAGAACCAGTTGGGACCGTAATGATTGTAACTCCAGTGGCACTCCAAGAAAATCCGAAATTGACGGCCGTCGCCGCTCCCAAGACACAATTTCCAGAGCGACCAATAATGTTGGAGCCGGACACTTCCACGGCATTAATTGATCCAACCGCTAAATCAACCCAACAACCGGCTGCCCATCGAGCAACCGCACCTGTTACTTTATTTTCATTAATACCAGCATCTTTAACTTGGAGAACGTCAGTATCAATTTCAATTGTAGAATCATCGACGTTGACAGAAAGATCATTGACGTTCGCCGTAAGTCCGCTTCCTCCCCCGACATCCAGATTTCCACTACCATCCTGGACTAACCCGTCGCCAGCAACGGCAGCAGCTAGCTTCGCGCCTGTAATTCCATCATCTTTAACCTGAACAACATCCGTATCTATTTCAATTGTAGAATCATCAACATTTACTTCAAGATTCCCATCACTATCTTCAACTAACCCATCTCCGGCAAATGTATCCGGTATCATGCTGGACTCGTCGGAATAGGTGGTGGCTTGCGTTCCCTTCTCGACTTTGATTCGCCGTAGAGATATGCCAACGGAGGTTGCATCCAAATTGTTTAAAGCGCTGAAGCGAATTTGACCGGTTGTACCCGATGTAATCCCAGTAACTTCGAAAGTTTGAAATCCCGGTTGGTCGGTGGTAAAAACCAATTGCGCAAAATTCGATATGAAAGCACCACCGGCGGTAAAATCTTGCAGTTGGATTGACACCTGACCTGCCGCCCTGTTGACAATCGCAACGTTCAATTGAAAGCTCACGGTAAAAGTGATGCCATTCGTAATCGGGGAAATGAAGATTGACGGATGATTATTATTGGAACCATCGTCAGAGATATTGGTCCACTCCGGGCCGTTGCCGTTATTATCCGTATACGGTTCGGGCGTCCAATCGGAACCGGGGAAAAATTGTAAGCCGCGCCGGCCAGTCGAATTGATAAGTAGGTTCGGGCTTTCATCTAATTTTGCTCTAGTCACAGCCTCATCAACAATCTGAGCAGTATCAACCGTATCGGCTTTTAAAACCCCGGCGTCGGTAACAAAAACGGATAGCATTTCGTCGTAAAGAAACCGCGTCCAATCCGCCATGTAATGCCACCACCAATTCCATTCCTGGCCGGGTGGTTCTTCCGCCGGTCTCCATCCATCGGCTTTCCTACCCGCCGACGGTTCGCTTTTAGTGGGCGTACCCTGAAAGGGTGGGCCGCCGCCCGTGTAATTAGCATTGGTTCCGAATTGCAAATCCGATCCTGTTACTGGCGGTTTTCCTGCCATTTTAAAAAACCTTTCCTGTTATTTTACCGCCGGGCACGGAGCCGACAGTGCTTGTAAAGCCCAGGCCGACGCCGCCCTCGGTCACGAATGGCGGTTGATTTTTATCGCTGATTAAAGTTAGCCCCACGCCGCCGGCGGCGATGCTGTCGATGGTATTAAATAGATTGTTCGGCGTTCCTACAATGTCGCCATTGAACGTCATGATAATTTCGGCAGGATAAATTTCCCGCAATTTCACGACTGTCGACGAGGTTAGGGCAGCCAAGATTTCAATAAGCGTTTCCGGTTCGCCTTGCGATAAATTGCGCTTAATCTGAACGCCGAGAGACGCCCGATAATCAGTGTCCGATTGGCTTCCGGTTCTGGCTAACCCTACTATCGTGCCTACCCTGTCTAGCTGGACGCCCTCCGCTGTGTCCAGCGACCGGTTCTCTAATAGGTCGAAAAGAACGGTTTCGAGTTCTTGCAATTGGTCTATTATTCCTATCCTATGCCATGCAAGATTGCTGGTTACGGATACTGTATTTTCCTGGTTTGTCGTTTTTGGCTTGATGTAAAAATAATCATCAGCGCTATCGCGTTTGAAGGCGTTTACGTTGGCCGGGCCTGTATTTATCACGGCCAGTATACCATCGGCAATTTGAGCGCCGGTATCAAAAGTTAGACTTGTATAATCGAAAGGGTCGCCGTCGATAATTGGCGTATACAAAGTTCCGCTAGCCACGGTAATCACGTCTATCCTGGCAGCGCTTTTAGTGCGCAGCATGGCTTCGATCAGGGGCTTGCCCTTCAGCTTATCAGGCAAGCGCCCGACTGCTCGATTAGCAATGTCGGTTATTTCTGTCGGTGTCGGCATTATACAAGCTTCACGGTTACACGCAGCGTATCAAATTGAGCAACTTCGGTTGCATCGATCGACACATTAGCGGCAGACCAATCGCCGCCGCCGGGTGGTACCGTTGTCGGCTGCGCCGTGTCGGCCGTCGTGATTGAAATACTGTTTATATCAGGCGTCTCGTTTACTGGCGTGAAATATCGAGAAAGATAAACGTCCTTACCGATAGTCTGTTCTTTCGGCAAGATTTCTGTTCCCTCGGCGAAGTCAATAACGTCGCTGATAATAGCCACCTGGTCGCCCGTAGCATCGACGTGGCTGCCCGATAGAACTTCAATATCCCCGGTTAACGTCGCCGAGGCGGTTACGAGATAGCCACTCCCTTCATAGTCGCCTAGCAGATTGACAAATTCATCGGCTGGCCCTGATTCAGAAGCATCGGCCGGAACCCACTTTGGATTATGGTTTGTTATTAAAGTTATGAGCGCCGACGCTATTATGGTTGTGGTATCTGCCGGTACAGTCGCCGTATAGCTAAAATCTACGCCATTGATGCTAACGGTATACGTTGCGCCATTTATAGCATTTTTTATTTCAACAACATCCTGCTGTTTTACTCCCTGATTAAATGAAGTTCCGACGTTAATCTCGATGTGCATCCATATTGGGATTTCGGTTGCTAGATCGAATTCGATGGTATGATTAAACAGCATACTATCGACAACGGTTTCGGAATTATCGGGAGTCGGAACACGGGCAGTCCCGCCCGCACCTTCGGCGGTAAAAGCAGAAATTATTTCGTAAGTATTTGCCCCTACATTGCTGATAAAAAATCCGCCGTTGTAATTAGTTGTTCCGATTTGGACAACTATATCGCCTTCGGAAAATCCGTGAATGGCGGCCGTGACTGTTACCTTTCCACCTCCAGCATCGGCAAAAGCCCCGGTTATCGCTTTGGGAGTTCCGCCGGCAACGCCAGCCGTTTCAATTCCGCCGGCTTTTACTTCCCATATCTTGTCGGCAACATCCTGGGCAGCACCGCCGGCCACTATGCAATGAACCGACTTGGGGGGGCGGCCTCCGGAGTCCGGGACTATACTATCATTTTCAAAAACGAAGGCGTCGGTCACCCCGGAAACATCGTCGATAATTCTTGACCGGATTGCGTCAACGGCAGCCGCCCCGATAACTTGTAGCGACTGCAAACGTCTTAATCTGAGTTCGGCGTCGTTTTCAATATTCCGCCCCACATCGGCGTCGCTGGCGTTTATTACAGAAGTCCATCCGATTACCGGGGTTACGATTATAGTTAATGTAGTAGCAGGCGCTTGAATCGAGCCGGTCTGTTGGGCCTGAGTTGCAATATTTACAGTGCCGCCGCCGCCGATTGTGGCGTCTGATATAGTTTCAAATCTATTTCCGGTTCCTTGCACTTCGATAATTCTGCCAGCGAGTAGAGGAGTCCCCGGAGTTCCCGTCGCCGTAACCGTGACCGTGGAATTCGTAGCCGCTAACCGCTCAATGCCGGTATAATCGGCAACGCCGTCCAGGTTTATTCCTTCGGCGGAATCTGGATAAGCGCTATCATGGATTGCCTGCAGCAGCTCCCACGCTTGCGCTGCCGGTTCGGAATAAATATTAGCGTTCTTACCAAGGAAACTAAATTCGGGATCGACGTTAGCCTCGTCGCCAAAGTCGGCACGCAAAGCAATCTGGATTTCAGCCAAAATATCGGCGAATCGTTTTATTAAGAGTCCGTTGCTTGATAGTCCGAATGCCATAATTACACCGTAAAACTTCCTTCTAATACCCCGGCTGTGGTTTGAGCTTCAAAAGAAGAAATCGAAAAAATTCTTTTAGCTCTATCAATAATATATTCTAGTGGCTTCAAAAGTTTCAATATGCCTGGCACTGATAATATTGCCTGAACAAAAACGGCGTTCATGGCCACAGGATCAGCCTGTTTTCCTAAAACCCTGGCATAGTAATCAACGCCTAGATTTCTATTGTAAAACCATTCTCCGGCTACGAGTTCGAGCTTTGATTGTAGCCGTTGGCGGATTTCAGCCAGTCCGGTCGCCTCTACAAGGTCGCCGTTTTCGAAGGCCAGGTCGCCGGTTGCTGTGTCGATTAGGAAATCCATTATGATAATGTTCCCGTCCCTGTTCCGGCTCCTGGCCCGGAAGCACCGACGCCAGGAGTAACTAGAGTAACGCTCGCAACGGTTACGGTTGTCGAAACTGTTGCTGTCTTAACATAAATATCAATAGCATCGGCAATTTCTTGGGCTTTTACTGCCGGAGTTTTACCTGATAAATCCCTAAAGATTGTTGTTAGTGTTGTTATTAATGTTGCTTTATCGAGAGCCATTTAAATTAGTTTTAAACCTCCACCGGTATCAGTTGATAAAATATTCACTAGGTTTGCGATAAAAGTTGTTAAAGCCGTAACAACAGTTGGATTCAATGACCCCGGCCCAACTCCGGTTTGAACTATAGTTGCGGCGTTATCTACAAATGCTTGAGCAAGGGTATCCAATTCAGTTTTTAAAATATCTCCTAAAACGCCATGTTCAGTTGCGTCTTTATCACCTATTCTAAAATCTCTTTCTGGAAGCGCTACTACGTCGCCGGTGTCGCCGCCTACATAAAATTCGCTCCTAACATTCCCGTCGGTATCGTATAGAATGATCCGAATATCCGCTGGATCGACCGTTGAAGGGATTACCTCTCCGGTCGGATAAAGCCCCGGAATAGCCCACGCGTCGGTTAGATTGTGCTTGCGTGTATCCTGCGGATCGAGCGTATTTTCGCCGTCGCTGTCCTCCCATAAGTCCAGGCTCCTATCGGCGAATATCAAGCCTACTTTGTCGCCAACTCTTACCGGTAAATAAATCACGGCGAGTCCGACGCGGTAAACCCAAAGCCGGACATTGTTGATTATCGGCAGATCGACCGCCCGCCCTTCGGTGTCAATGTCTTTCAATAACGGCTGCACGTTGCATAGAAATGTATCTTTATCAAAACTGGTAATGATTCCTGGTATAGACACGTGCAATATTGAATCGCGGCGATCGAGTGCCTGGCGGATTACCGTCGCAAAATCTGGTGTTCTAGTCATGCTGCCGACCTCAATCCCAAGCTCGGTATCGAAACTTCACAGTCGGCGTACCATTGCTGCTCCCAGGTATCGCCGGAGAAATCGATGCGGTTTATTTTCATGCCCGTCACTAATTGAGGGACGCGTTGCCGTGAAAGCGATACGGTTTCAAAAGTAATCTTTCGCCCCGGTATAAAATCGGGCGTGATTAAAGCGGTTATCGCATATCCGCCATCCTCTAAAGCACGCGGGCTTCCGATAAGGCCTGTCCGCGGGGTTAGATATATCGGGTCTAAACCAAGCGTTTCATTTTTTTTGAGTGCATACAATGTCAGATTGTTAAAGAAAACGTCAATGCCCAACTTTCCGGCAAGTTCATTTATAATGCTGCCAAAGGTTCCGAAAAGAGTAATGCCTTTGGAAAATACCCCCGTCGATGTTAATGGTTCCGTATTTTCGTCGCTTGTAGCAAAGCCGGATATGGAACTTATCACCTGGTTGAAATTCGAGGACACGGAATAACCGATAGGGGCAAGAGAGTTAATCAGGTCGATTCTTAGTGATTCAAATACTTGTACGATGGTAGTTCCCGGCCCGAAAGTATTTGATACCTGTAACTGATTTAGGGCACTGTCCCCGTCCCCACACTCGCAGACGGTAAGCCATTCAGCGCCCTCTTTTCTGTGGCTTACGAACCGTATTTCGCCGATATACAAAGTTTCGAAAGGCCGATTTCGATATGCAACTTTTAATATTAAAATATCGCGTTTCTGTTGTATTCGATTTCTGCTCTCGCGGCTTAAATTATAAATTGTAACCGTTCCCTTGTTCGGTTCGGTGTCGATAGTTTTTCCGACCTCAAACGAAATTCTAAGATTCTCCCACGGGTTTCTTTCATCCCCCGGCGGCTGGATGATAACGCTGGCCCGTCTGTGAAATAGTTCACCCACTTAAGCAGCCTCTTCATAAAGCAATTTAACTCTGGCGTCTGTCCCGAATTCGGTTCTTTCGGGGGGAACACCCCCGCCGGTCGTGTCGACAACGATAAAATCGCCTTCGGGAAATCCGGGAATCTGGTAGCGGAAAAGAGGCATCCAGTTCGGCATGATTTTAATGCCCTGAATTAAAGGCTCCTCCGCGTCGTTTGAAATATCGATCGCCCACGTATCTTGGCGCGTATTCCAAAAAAAACGCAGATTGAACAAAGCGCCGTCCAGAATAATCTGGAATTTTTGCGATGCAATATTCGGGTCGACTGGGATTTCTATTAAGGCCATATTGGTCCCTTAAGGCGCAATGGCCGCCGAAATGCCGCTTGCCTGGCTCTGTGCGCCCGCTGACGGCGTTCCCGCAACCTGCCTGCCCCTATTAACGTCGGTACCCGTTCCTGTTGGTACGCCCGAAGTTCCGCCCGTCGCTGACTCTGTTGTAGCCCCGGTCGCACTGACAATTTCGCTCGATACAATTCTGATTTCCTTTAAAGCCGCCGTAAATTCTATTGCCTTGCCCGTTTCGGAAGTGCGGGTTACGGTAAGCGATTCGATTCCCATGCTTTCGTAAAGGTCAAGCCCGGTCTGAACATCAAACGGCTGGCTATTGCCGTCCTGGTCTAAGTTCAGATTTTCGGCAAGTTCTTTTAGTTTCTCATACGCCGAAATTGATCTTGACGCACCCCTGATAAGCGCCGCTACAGGCTCTGCAATAGCTGCTATCAAGTCGATAGGTGTATCCGATACAACGCCGTCGATCACTAATCGCCTTGGTTCCGGTTGTATGTGATCATTTATATCCGCCCCAACTTCAACCGGATGCTGCGGAATTCTCGTAGTGATCGCGTGGCTTTGCCGTGGCGTGGCGTCCAGGATTAAAATTACCGTGCCAGGCGCAAGGAAATCCGGAAGTGGAAGTACGCCGCCAAGTATCGACGATTCTTCGAATGCATCCGAACTGCGTTCAATGAACTGGACACGCTTTGACGGCGTCAGTATGTCGGTTAACGCCATTATTGCGCTCCTGCAAGTTCTACTTGGGCATTGCGTAACTGTCTATCATTTTCCTCACGGACTACACGGCGGACTTGCTCAGGTTCGGACGCGCCGTTAATGGTAATAGGAGCTTGGTTTAGAGTAACTATATTTGTAGTTGTTCTCGCAGCACCGCCTATAGGCACCGGTATCGACGGCCCCGCAACTTCGCCAGCCGGCCGCGCTATGCCGGCAGCTTCCCCGGCTCTCAGCTCCGCCGCAATCCTGGTTTTTGAAATTGATGATACAGTAGCTCTAAACTTTCCAGCTATATCGGTTAGTTTTGAAATAGCTTCCTGATTATCCTCAAAATCTTTAACACCTTGCTTAGCCCATTTGTCGGTCGCCGCCCTAGCCCCTTGCATTTTGTCTCGAAATTCATCCATGCCGTCTGCCATCTGATCAATGTTCCGGCCGATAAAACCCATTCCGGGGATTATCTTTCCCGTTACTTTGGCTATTAATGCAAAAGTTCGCAACACAAGATTGCCGACGCCACCCAAAGTAACAAGATTTTCGACAAGTCTTAAAACTCCTGAAGCAACAAAACCTAAAATCGGCTGAAAAAGATTAAAAAATTGCATAGCACTTTGAACGGTAACCGCGAGAATTACAAAACCGTCGATTAAAGAGGTTAGACCTGTCCGAGCGAAGTCAATCATTTGACTAGTAAGAATCTCGGTGCTGCCCCCTAGCCCGTCAAAATCATCTTTCATATTTCTAATGAAATCGCTAATTGCCAACGAGAGAAGAATCCGAGTTGTCCTGGTAAATTTTGTGAGAGTATCGGCCACGCCTGAAAGGGATGTAAGGAAAACACCCCCTGCCGTGGCCGCCAGGTTTTTTACTGAAATCCATAGGGCTTTGACTCTCTCGACGGCGGTTCCTATCTTTTGGATAAAGGCAAGGTCAAGAGCGCCGGCGGAATCCTGTAATGCATCTGTCCATTCGATTGTTGTATCAAGACTTTTTGATACAAGCGTGCCGAGGATTTTAAACGCTTCCTGTCCTGCCAGTGCTTTCAGGGATGCCGCCCGTTGTGCTTCCGTCTGTTTCATTAAAGATTTTCGAAGGTCTATCAGTATTTTATTAAACGGCCTGATATTTCCTACGCTGTCCGCGACTCTAACATTTAATTCATTCAATGCTTTTTCAACTTCCGTTGTCGGCGCCGCTAAACGAAGAAATATCGACTGTAATCCCGTTCCCGCTCGTGCGCCCTTTATCCCACCTTCCGCAAGAGCCGCCAGCGCCGCCGACGTAGTTTCGAGCTTGGCCCCGAAGGTTCTGGCGGCTGGGGCGGCGATAGACATTGCCTCGGTCAACTGAGGCACCGTGAGCGCCGCGAGCTTTGAAGTATTGAATAGGACATCGGCTACCCGCGCGGCTTCGGTACTTTCCAGGCCAAAAGCCTTAATAGTATCATTCAGTCTTTCGATTGCATCGGCCGGTTCAAGCCCCACTGTTTTACCCATTTTCAAAGCGGTTTCTGCAAGGGCATTAAACTCCGGCGACAATGCTTTTGCGCCTGTTGAAAGAACTTGATAAAAACCGACAGCAACTTGTTTTGCCGATACACCTAGTTTTTCGGAAAGTCTAATTGCAGCCGCTGTCATTCCCTTTTCTAAATCGTCAAATGCTTTTCCGGTTTCACCTGTTAGGGTAAGAGCGTCACGTACGGCGTCCTGTAAAGCAGCAGCGGGAACTACAATGGCGGCAAGCGCTCCGACTGCAGTAGCGCCTAATTTTAGGAATCCTTTTGTCACCCCACCGATAACGCCTGATAGTTTTTTAAGACCGCTGGGGTCAACCTTAAAATTAAACCGGGTGGTAAGTTCTCGTACGGTCGCCACTATACAAGTCCTAACATGATTTTTAAATCGAGCATTTCGTTGGCTTCGAATATTTCAGATAAGTAGTAAGTCTTTATTTCCGACAGCGGCGCGAATCCGTACGTAACTAATCTCCAAACCGGCCATAGCTCTATTTTATCATCCGGGATTTTCACTGACTTTGAGCCTCCGGACTTGTCGGACTGGCCTCGCTGCTGCTCACAAAGCTTTTGATGGTTTGACCAAAATCCAGTCCACCGGATAAAAAATCTGAAAAGTTTACCTCCAGTATAAAGATCAAAACTTTGAAAAGATGCTTTAGGCGAGCGCCGGCAAAATGGAGATCAAAATTGATAGGCTCTTCGTGACCGCCCGCAACTTTCCTGGTATTTTTCAGCAAAGCCTGGATGAAAGCCAAGAATTCCGCAGGCTGTAGCCTTTCGGTTAGCACGGAAAAAGCGTTGGCGACGGCCGGGATATAATCCTCAAGCTCGGAGTCTAAAAAATTCGATAGATGACCGACCGGACTTTCGGCTTTTTTCTTGCTCGATTCAGAGATAGCGGAAATCACAAGTTCCGCTAAAGGCTTTCCGAGAATCTTGGTTAGGGTTAGAAAATGTAGCAGATTATCGACGCCCAAAAATGGGTCAACTTTGTATATTATCCCGTCGATTTCCTTTTGTTTCGGTCCAACAACGGCCTCCATTTTTTATCCTCCATAATAATTTAACTGCCGGATACGCCGACAAACGCTCTTAAGTCTGCGCAACGGAAAGACCATTCCCGATCGTTGTTTTCATTACCGAACGCGGAGTCCGGGATTTTAATCGGCATGGCTTTCGCCGCAGCGTATATACTGCTCCCAGTATTGTCATTAACTAAAATAGGAACCGGAACAGCCGCGCCGAGTTCGATTGCATTGGCTATGCCGGATAAAACTTCGTTGCTTGCGCTCGATTGTAAAAGCCTGACTGTAAGTGTTCCGCTCGTTTTTCGGGTTACAACGAATATAGAATCGCCGTCAGTTCCCTGAGTTAGATTTACAAGGTCGTCGTCCTTGACGATCTCGATAGCGGTTGTAGAATCGGCAAAGCCGCCGATTGAAAAGCCGCCGATGATAACGCTAACTTCGGCCGGGTCAAATGTTCTTGTTGCCATTATTATTTTCTCCTTATACGCTAATCGTTCCGATGATTCTAACTGCGTGAATCGCCCCGGCAACGGTTGCTGCAAAGCTTATTCTGATAATGCGAGCCGCCTTGTCCGCTGTAGATACGTCGGCAAATCTAGGAACTACGACTAGGTAGCCAAGCGCCTCGTCGAGCTCGTTATCAAATAATAGAAAGTTAGTATCTAGCGCGGTTTGCAGCGCGGCTGATACATCGTTTCCTATCGTATCGAAACCTTTTTGTGAATACGGTACTTTTTGGGCTCTCGCCTTGGCCTGAATAAGGGTTCCGTAAATACGCTCGGTCATCCTGGCTTTCAACCAATCCCGCCCGATAATCGTATCGATCCATTCTCCGGATACAACCTGGCCGCTTTGGAATATATTCGCCCCGGCTACCCTGGTATAAACATTTCCATTTTTACCGGAAATCGGGGTTTCTTCTGTTCCGAGGACATTTTGCCGCTGGGTATCGGTAAGGTCGTCGGGCGTTATGCCGGCGTATTGTGAAAATTTCCACGTCGATGTCTGCACGTCCAAAGGCGTTGATAGGTTTTTACCAAACGTCGCTCCATCTATCCATTGCTCATTTGTAGCGCCGTCGGCCAGGCCGTGGTATATAGCGAACGTCCTGAAATAATTCAGGTCGAACAGTTTCTTCATGGTCGTGGTCGTGTCGGCTACTTTGTTCTGATCGATTGTATTAGCATCGTCATCGGCTTCGCCGAAAAGCTTTTCGTTGGCCTCTGTCCAGGCTGCGGCTTCTAAAACGTCGGCTTGAACACGGCTTGTGATTTGCAGACCATACCATTCGTTGCTACTCAGTCTAATGGCGTTCAATCCTGCCGTCCACGATGCATCGCCTTCGGTTTTGACCACATATCCTTGCTTAGCATCGAGGCCTAGCGTAAACGGAGTTCCGGCAACGTCGGCGGTTAAATCATAGGTACCGTCCAAGTTATCGACCGCCGTGACCGGTTCAGCTCCTGCGTTGATTAAAGTAAAAAGGGCAGTAGCGGTTAAAATTGCCGATCCCGCGCCTATGCTTTGAAAGGGGGTTCCGTTTATCGTTGTAATATAGGTAAAGGCATCGTCGTATACAGCCCGCCCTACCACGTCCACAGTCACGGCGTCGACCTGTAACCTGCTGATTGCCAATTGTGTCGGCCTCGGCGATTGTGAAAAATAGGCGGTGGCGCTCAAATATTCCTTACTATCGGTATCGAAGTCAACAGCGACGGCGGCGATGTCCGAATAAAAGCGGATTCGCTCATCGAACGCCAGGTGGAAACTTGCGACATTCAGAGTCCCGAATCCGGCCCTTGACAACACACCGGTTGCCAGGCTTATTTGAACATTTACGATTTGATCAATAGTAGCCATTTAATTATTCCTTTATATCAAAAGTGAATTCTTGGCCGGCTATATCTCCGGTCATTATTGCGGTTTCAATTATCCCCGGCTCTTCGGTTAATGACGTATGACTGAAAAATTCCACGTCCATCGATCTCCGAGATTCCCAGGCCGTTTCCATAAAAGCGGTTACGTCTACGATTCCCAAATCGCCCTTGACGGCAAAATCGACTGCATTGGTTTGAGAACTAATAGACATCTTGGCATCGACGGCGATTGTAAAATCTTCGCCGATTCCCGCTGTTGTTTTAAATTCATCGACTGCAACTTCCGCCGCGGCAGTCACGCCGATTCCCTCCAGGTTTATTTCATCGACTAGGGCGTCCCTAATCTCTTCGGCAGTTGCATCCGAGTCGGACGTTATCGTGACAGTAGCCCCGTTCAAAATCACGTCATAGTCAGTATCGTCTAAAATCGTATCGACCTTGGCAATAGTTGATTGCCTTCGTTTTAAGCTATCCCTTACCGTCTGTTTTTGAAGCGAATTCTGTAGATTAACCATAAGGTCATAGGCGTTAACATCGAATATTTGCGTATTGATGATCAACCTTCGTTGCCCGGATATTTCAACCTGCTCGCTTGTGCTCGATTTTTCCGGGTTTCTGGTTTCATCATAAAGGCCGATACGGAACGGACCTCCCAGAATCATATAGGTTGCGTACGGGCTATCCGGTTGCGGGGCGTTCTTATTAACCCCGAACTTCGGTTGTTTATCCCAAAGGACTTTAGCTGCCGGAATTCCGGTCGCTAGGGCAATCCAATTACCAAAAATGCCTTTAATGTCTGACTCAGTCGCCATTGTTTTCCTTTTCGGAAAGGATGTACTCTTCAGATTTAAGCCTTGCTTTTAAAATCGGGAAATCGGCGATAGCTTCCCATTCGGATTGTGAGTATTTGTTTATGCCATGTTTTATAAGAATCCCTTTTATCGCATCACCGCCGGGTGTGATTTTGATTAGGAAATGCTTAGAGCTTTTACTTTCCGATTCCTCCGTTGGCTCAGGCTTGGCTAATTCCGGCGGAAAATCGTCTTCTACTACGGTGGGCTCCGTCGGCGGATCGTCTTTAGTTTTTTTCTTCGCCATTATTGCTTATCCCTTCTTAGCCCGACGTATTCGTGGTGTGCTAAATTCGCATATTGCCAAGGGGCCGTGTCTCTAATCTCGTATTCGATATCGTTAAAAATTATAATATCGGCTTCGGTTTTCGTTGTATAATCTGCCGTTCTGAGTTCATCCAGTGTGATAATATCCATCGGACCGCGGGTGCGTTCGCCTTCGGGCAAGCTTAAAAGAGTATTATGACTGGCAGGTTGCATACTTGCTTTGATCGTCGTGTCCGCCGTTGCCGCTGGTACATACTCATTTTCTACAACCGCTGTTGGCTCGGTCGGCCTGCGTAAAGTTACGTCCTTAAAAAACTGTGGCGAAATCGTGATCATTAAATTGTAACCTTGTGCTTGGTAGCATCGGCCATTGCTTTTGTATCGACTAGCGGATTTGACGAACCTTTCCTGGCTATCGTTTCCGCCTTAAGCGCCGGGCTTTTTAAATCAATAATCGCGGTTACAAAATCCGCGGTCACGGTTTCACCCAGGTCATTTAATTCTTTCAGCACCGAACTACGTCCGAGAAATATTTCGCCTTTCGAACCATCGATCATTTTGAAATACTGCCCTTCCTTTTTTGCCAGCGTTGACCTCATAAACGAGCGCTGCGGTATGTTTTTTTTCGGCGCTCCGAATTCATGAACGGCTGCTATCGAGGCGACCGGTACCCCCGAAGGATGTTCATCCTCTGAAAAATAGCCAATTTCCACAAACGAGCCGTCGATTTTTTTCAGCTCGATCTGGATTTTTTTAAACCCTTTGTCCGTCTCTGTGATTTTAACGGCAGCAGTCATCGTCCCTGTCTATTTCCTTATCAAAATCATCCATGCCGATAGTGAAATTCGGCTGCACTCTGTCTTCGTCTAACTCCTCCGATTCTTTATCGGATTTTGAAATCCCGCCCGCGTACGGAGCGCCGAACTTAATTGCAAGTCTGTTCTTGAGGTCGCCGACTAACTTACGGTAAGCCTCGGCGCGTTGTGATAGGCTTACTCTTACTTTAGAAACGGTCTGATCGGCCTGCTTGGCAAGCTTGGCCGCTGCTTTTTCAGCAGCAACAATCGCCGCACCCAGCACTGTCCCTTCGGTTGTTAACAAATATCCTATCTCTTCATCTTGCAAGAGCTGGTCGTTTGTATCCGTATCGCCTATCTCGAATCTGACGGCGTCCTTGTCGGTCGGGATCGATGGGTCGTAAGTCCAGGTCATCGGGTGCTACCTTTATTTTACAGCTTTAAGAGTTCTTTTCGAGTTCCTTGTCCTCTACAATTTCGATAATTCCTAGCATTTGTTCGGCAGTAATGTTTTCCGGCAGATCATCCTTGCCGATTTTATGTAGAGATAATTCGCAAGACTCTTCGAGTAAATGCTCGTATTCTTCGACCTGAGCTTCTCGCTGAACAACAGCTTCAGCATGCTTTTCTCTGAGACCTTCAAGATCGATATCGAAACTTTGTCGATCTCTAATCGAGAATTCCGAGCCGACAATTATGGAGCTTCCTTTCTCGTCTTTCTCCGCGTGGTCACGGCATAGCTCAATTCGCTTTTGGTCGAACTCGATAAATTTGTCTGATGGCTTTACAGCTTCTTGCAAAGCCTTCAATTCATGTTTGATGATCTGTGAATTTTTGGCGACGGCGTATGCGAATTTAACGCCCTGCAATTTTCCTACTGCAGTCAATCCGGCTTGGAGTGCGAATAATTCTTTTTTAAGCATTGGATTTTCCTTTTAAACAAGAGCTATTTCGTGTTCAACACCTGCGCCATCTTGAAAATAGATTTTGTTATCATTCTTACAATAAACCTTTCCATAATCGGCGTCCGCTGTCGGCGTTGCAGTTTCCTTAATTGTGAGCAGGCCCGCTTCAATCGAGAGACCAGCCATATTTGCAGTCGGCGTTAATCCCATACCAATTTTTCCGTCTGCTTGTATGGCCACTCTGTCCAAATCATTTGTTGCAAGCGTTAAACTGCCATTTTGCCTATTTCTAAGTGTTATATTATCATTAATAGTTGAACTTGAACCTAGATACCAAAGCTGTTTATTGCCGCCAAAGGGATTATGTCCTGTAATAACCGCATTGGCGTTTTCAAGATCCGTCAGACTCGTTATCTGTAAAACTCCGGCCGGGAACCCTCCCACCTCTCCGGGGGAATTGCCGGTAACATCTAATGTGGCATTCGGGGTTGCTTTTCCAATACCCAGGCGTTTATTCGTATTATTCCAAAATAAATTCGCGGCATCAGTTTCAATGCAACAAGTCTCTGTTGCAAAAGGGACGCCCCCAACTTCTAGCGACGCAACAGGGGTATTAACAATTTGACGCCAAACTGTCCCATTATAAAAGTTATAAGCTGTTCCTGTCGTATTGTAAACTAATAAACCAGCTGCCGGACTGCCAATAGCGTTTCGCTGAGTGGTCGTCATTCGAGGAGGCAATAGTCCTTTCGTGGTGCTATCCGCCTGAAAAATAGCCGATGCTCCTGGTGCTCCTCCTAAACCGAGACCTGCAAATTGCGGCGTATCGGCAGAACCAAGCCCGAGAGTGGTTCTAGTAGTTGCAGCGTCGGCATCATCAAGCAAAGTTCGCGCAAAAGCGGTCAGCGTAGCCTCAGCCCACGTATCAATAGCCGTTGTATAGGCAATACTATCTGCTCCAGTGCCGAGCGCCGAAATACTTTGAAGAGTAGCATCGTAAGCTTGTAAAGTAGTCCCAACAATTCCCGCAAGTTTAAGCGGTGTAACTATTTTATAATCATCCGTTCCGGTATCGGTTTCAGTTTGTGTAGCTAATTCCGCGCTACCAATAATTGTTTCGGTCGCTCGTATTCCAGGCCTCCTAGTTTTCCAATTAACCCCATCACTATAAATAATTACAAATCCGAATGGAACTGTAATATCAAGTTCCTCTACACCATCAATTGTTTGCGTTGAAAGACCATCAATAGTAATTTTAACCGTAGGAGAGGCGCTCCCAGTTCCATCTTTAATACACAATTCCGTTCCCGTATTTCCAAATGTATTAGGCAAAGTGATTGTTCGCGTCGCTGTCAAACTTACATATTCAATTAACCAATCACTCACCAGTGCTGAATAATTAGAGTCGGCTATTTGTGTTACCTTAATCTTTCGACCAGCGTTTAAATTTATTTGTTTTGCACTTTGATTTATATCCCCTCGCGTTCCTGTTCCGCTGGGAGTCCCGATAGTCTGATCGATGTCAGCAGAATCACCATCAACCGTCGATCCCGTCATTAATTCGAGCTTTTTGGAATTCGTAGAACCTGTTTCAGATCCGCTGTATATACGTAAATCAGCCAAAGCCTGTATTGAGAAAATCTGTCCGCCTAAATGACCAATTGAGCCAACACCAACACCACTAGAATGGCCAAAAACAGCGTAAGCTAAACCGCCTGTCCCGTATCCAAGCATCTCGATTTCTGCATCTGTATTTGTTACATCACCGCTAATTTTTTCCTTACCGGTATCATCAATAGTATTTTTTGAGGAATCCTGTATTTTTAATCCAGTCGTCCCATCATAACGAGAAATTGCATGATCAGTTGCGCTTGCAGGGCCTGATACTACTCTTAGAAAATCGGGAAGTGTAACCCAAGCCGTCCCGGTAAAAGCATAGTATTGATCCTCATCTAATATTTCGCAAGCAAAACCTTCTGTTGGAGTTATAAAATCCCATTGAACCCCATCCCATTCCGCTATATCATTATCTTTACCTGCCCATAATCCTACTCCGCCAACCGCTACTATCCACCGTTCCCCGACGGACGGAGTTAAAGTTGATGGGTCGGTTACGTCTTTATCTTCAACAGGGTCTTGCCACGCAAGAACAGCGGCTGAAGCGGCAAGTTTGTCTAAGGCGTCCTTGACATCGACAGGCGGAACCGCCCAGTTGCTCGGGTCGCTCGGTATGTAAGGCGTTTGACTGGCATATCTGGATGGTTTATATTCACTCATCTTTACCCTATTGCCCACCACATGAGCTTTTGACTGGCAACGTTCGATACGCAATATATTTTGCTGGGATCGATCCCTCCGGTAATAACTCCGCCGAATCTTATTTCGGCTCCTATCCTGATACCAGGACTGTTATTGTCGATGCTTGAATCTCCGATCCTTATCGTAGTGGCGGAATCATTTGTATTGACCGCGCTTCCCCCGGAGTCGGAAATAATTATAACTTCCTTGCAGGGGGTAGGCGTGGCGCTTAGCGGCTCGGCCTTGGTAGTCTTCGCGGTTTTAATCCCCTGACCAAGTATTAGATAATTGACTATGGCCGGTCGGAAGCTCAATTTCTTACCGCCTTAATCCGGTTTTCAATCACAACCGTTGCCGTCGCCCGATTTTTGCCCTTGGTTTCCTGCTCCAAAAGTTGGTTCAGATATTCGAGGTCTTTAATTTTCGCAATGCGTTTCCGAATATCTCTAACTCTCATGGAGATAAGGGGAATAGACTCTATTTTCGGAAGTGCAGCAGCGGCAGCAACCAGAGATGGAGCCGGAACCGGAGCCGTCACGGTATCTAACTTCGGAACAACCTTTGGCGGCCGCCCGACTTTCTTCTTTATTTTTGGCAGCGCCGCAACGAACTCTATCCGTCCGCACGATATGAGTGCCCGCCGTGTCGGCCAATTCTCAGCAGGGATAACGTCCCCGCCTTCATACTGCACCCCACCTCCGACCATTCGCCTCCTGGCTAAATAAGGCATGACTCCATTCCTCCTATGCAAATTTATATAAACTGGTTATCGGGACTTTTTACGCTACAGCCGTTCGATAGAAAACTCCCATATCGGTTGCGACGATCTTCATCCCAAAAGCCATTTCGCCCTCGATACGATCCGCCTTTAGTTTATCCATCCGGAATTTCGAAATAGTCGCCCCGCCGGCGGCTCCTGCGAGCAGTCCCGTCCATTCGAAAGTGTAACCGCCGGAGGGTTTCTTGATTCCGGGGTTAGGCTGCGAATAAACGAGCAGCGCCGATTTCGAATTGAATATCCGGGCATTACTTTCGGTTGCGTTCTCGGCGGCGGTGTTCTCGATTACCTTCGCGATAAGAATATCAACGCCCCAAAGCATCCCGAGATTTACTTCGGTGATCGGCTTGTCGACCAGGTTAGTCACGCCCTTTGCTCGGTCGATAACGTCCGGATGATTTTTAAATGCTCGGAAAACATCCTTGCCGAGGATCAATTTGTTAGGCGTGAAACCGGTAAGCAATTCAACTCTGTCAATATCGAGGTCGATGTCTTCAATGGGCGTCGAAGCTGCATCGCTCCAGTGCAAGAATTGAGTGCCACCCGGTCCGGCGACAACCCCTTCGCGGTCGGTTGCCCACACGCCTTGCTTGAAAAAATTAAGCGACCATTCCTTTTCCCTTCTTAGAAGGTGCTGGTAGGTCACAAACTCGGTGTGATCGCGGTCGGGATTTATGGGCGCGTCGGCGTTCGCCCGCTCTTGATCGGATACATCGGAGTGAAGTGCCCAAACATTGGCATAGTACGACTCCTGATCTAGAGGGTAACCGCTTCCTACCGATTCGGTTGCCGGGGCACGTTTCTCAGCGAGTATTCTATTCCAATCGCCCCGGCGATAAATGAAATATATATCGCCCTGCTTGGCAACCGGGATGCTCGGAAATACTTTTGTCGATATGAATTTGGCCTGATCCTGGGCGTATGCGATCGAGATATTAGTAAGTGGCCTATTTACATGAACCTGTGAGGGTGTTGGTTGACTCATTTATTTGTCTCCTCTTATTAGTTTTGCTTCGGCTATTATGTGCTGTAGATGCGATCTAGGTGGATAAGCAGCACCCCAGCGCCCTCAATGAACGTGGTAGTCGATGTAGCCTCGATGCTGATAGTATCCGTTGCCGTAAACGTATTCGCAGCGGTAACCGCCTGTAATTCGGTAGCGCCCACTGCATAGGTTCCTGAAACTACCAGCGACCCCGTGCAATTGACTGTTCCGATTTCAGCATTTAATGTAGTAGCTTTCGCGCCGGTGGAGATTGCGGTTGTGCAGACGAATTCGAGCGCGATGATACGGCCTGGAAATCCTGGGGTTATGCCAGTCACTATATCGCCATCAGCGACCCCTGCCATTGAAGGAATTGGAATGGCGAGAGTGGCTGAATCCAGCGCCGCCGAGTAGGGGATTTTATCGATGTAAATAAGTAAAACACCTGCGCCCTCGATAAAAGGGGTAGTGCTGGTGGCTTCAATGCTGATAGCATCCGTGGCAGTGAATGTGTTGACGGCCGAAATGTCCGCTCTCTGCTTAGCCCCTACAGCATAAGCCCCGGCAACTACAAGGGAACCACCGCAATTTACAGCGCCAATTTCCGCGTTCAGCGTGGTCGTTTTCGCGCCGGTTGTTACGGCGGTCGTGCAGACGAATTCGAGTCCGTAAATGCGTCCTGCATATCCGGGAATTATCTGAGTCACGAGATCGGCATCGGTAACCCCGGACATCGCCGGAATCGGGATGCTGATAACTGCGAAGCCTCCGGCGCTGACATCCGGCGTTCTGTCTATCCAGAGAATCAGTAGACCAGCCCCTTCGCTAAACGTCGCAGTCGCCGATGCCTCGATACTGATTTTCTGATGTTCGTCGAACGTATTTAGTGCTGTAAGGGCTACCCGCTCAACCGCTCCGACTGCGTAGGTGCCAGCGACTACCAGCGATCCGGTGCAATTCGTGACTCCAATTTCCGCGTTCAGGGTTGTAGCTTTTGCCGCCGTAGAGATTGCGGTCGTGCAAACAAATTCCATTGCGAAGATACGACCGGCAAATCCCGGGAGGATTTCGGTAACCAGATCGCCGTTGGCAACGCCGGACATCGCGGGAATAGGGATGGCGATAGTAGTTGCGCCCTTCGGAATGTTACCGGCGGCCTCTACTACTACGGTGACGATTTCATTCAGGTTTCCGCTCTGGACTGCAACGGCGAAGTTTTCGGTAATCGTTGTTCCGGCAACCAGCTTACCGTTTGCATCCGATGTGAGTGCATCGCCAGCCGTCACGGAGCCGCCCAATATCGCTTTGCTCTTGCCGTCGGTTGTGATCTCAGAGGCACGCCCGGCAGCCCCCGGTGTATTCTGCAAAATACCAATAGCCCGCTCTCCGGCTCCGGCAAGTGCAGCATCTCCACTTGCGTCAATTTTGACGGCGTAAAACTGGTTGCCCGTAAAGTCTGCCGCCGCGTCAAGGCTAATTTTACCTATCGGTTGTTCAACTGCCATTAGTTCATCTCCTTTTCGTAGTCAGCGTAAAGCTCCGGATTTTCGAGCGTGGCCTTTGCAATCGCCGCCGCCTCGGTCATCTTCGGATCGGTTTTCCGGTACTCTTCAGCTATTTTTTCGATTTTCGTATACGCACTTCCGCTGCCGCCGGCTCCACTTCCGAATTCGTCGAAGACTTTGGACTCGCCGGCAAGTTTGTCGGCGGTCTTTAGAATATCGTCGACGGTTTTGGAAAGTTCCGCGTCTCCGGACTTAGCAACCGTTATCAGTTTCTCGACGAGGTCGGTGGCGGCGATAGGGATATTCGAGAAATCGGTTCTAACCTTTTCCTCGAATTCCTTGCGGACGATAGTGTCCGTTGCCCTACCGAGATCTACTGCCAGCTTATCTTTTTCCTCTTTTAACAGCGCAATCTGACTGCCCTGCTCTTTAAGCGCCTTGGCGATCGGCTCCGGAATTCCGTCGAATTCAAGTTTGTTTTCCTTGTCCTCTTTCTTTACCTCTTCGGGCTTTTCCGGTTTTTCTTCTTTTGGAGCCGCATAACCTTCTCCGAGAAGCCCCGCAAGCTTGGCCAGCATACCGGCCGGCAAATCAGCCTTGACCGAGTTAAGAATCCTTAAGGCTCCCTTAACCGCGTTCACCGCCTTATCTGACAGCTTTGCCTGCTTTAGAAAATCCTCGACTTTATCAGGATCGCCATATATCGCCGGCCCGTCCGGATGATCAAGAAGCTCTTTAAAGATTTCCTCGAAAGTTTTTTCCTTTTCCATTAAATTGTCTCCTTGTGTATTGTCAGATTTAAAAAATAGAATTTTCTTTTTTTTATTCGCGCCCTTTGGCACTAAGGAAATTTCATTAACATCGTTTTGCACAAGTGCATTTACCATATCCGGCATAAAATACGCTCCTATTAGTACGATAATAGGCAAGCACTTTTTATTGTCAATAAAAAGCGTTTTAACAGGTATAAAACTAAATATTATTTATTTTTTGGAATAGCGTTCGGAAGGGGAGTACTGCTTTAAATCGAAAGGATGGATAATCCAACATTCGCCTGTCATGGTTTCAATCTTCTTAGCCTTCAGGCGTCCATAATATATTGCATACCACACAGCTTGGCGTGTCACCTTTTTTATTTTCGCGGCCTGTGAGATTGTCAAAAAATCTTTAGCCAATTTTAATCACTTCAATTATTTTAGGCATTGTGGATTTCGGAACGGTACGCATTATTCCGCGTCCCCCGATACTCACGCCATTGATTTCGCCGTTTTTAATCTGTTGCCAAATCTTGTGACCTTTCACGGTCACTTTAATATCCACAATCGGCGAGCCGGACTTGGCTCGGTCATTGCCTAAGTTCATATCGTAAATCCGGTGCGGTTCGTTTTTCATAGCTGCCCTGTAATCCTTTTCGCTCGGATACGGTACGAGCCAGCCGCCGACAACCACGGCTGGCGTTTCCTTGCTATGCCTATACTTTATTTTTCTTGATTCTTCCATCCAGGTATAAAAGAAATCTTCCGCTTCCGCCGGTGAAATCCAATGGCCGTCGGCGTCAATTTCGTAGGGATCTGTCACGATAAACGAAGCGATTTGTTTTTCTTCGCTGATTTTGGCTATCAAAACTTCGTAAGATTTTTCGAGCGGGTTTTCTTGGTCATCCTCTTTTCCAATTTTGAATTTACCAACATCGATTTTTTGGGGCTTCATCCCTGGCTTGGCCCAAACGAGCCACTTCTGCCCTTTTTGCTTAAGTTCTTTTACAACGTCCTCAAGTTCTCGCTTTTCCGCAATCGGCGTTTGGTCTTCAGGTCGATCGATATTCCATATTCTCCGGCCGCCCTCGATGGGGATATTTTGAAATAGCAGCCGCCCTTTAAGTTTTCCGCTTTTAACGAATACTTCCATTGCGTTCTGCCGCCAGACACCCATTTCATAATCGCCGTTGGTCTCCTCGAAAAACTTTGAAAATGAAATAGCGGACGCGCCGGGGTCTCCTGGTTTAGCGACGTATGGTTTACCTCTTGCAATGGTTAGCCACGCTTCCGGTTGTGCTAATTTAAAAGAACCCCGTATTTTTTTATCCTTCGGGAAATTGATTAGCCTATCGCCGCCGGCGGCCTTGTTTGCCTGCGCCGTCCCGATAAAAGCGGAAAAGCCCCAAAGGACATTGTCCGGGGCGGCAGCCCTAAAATCCCCGTGGATACTGTGGTCGGTATCAAATAATTTATCTTCACTGAATTTCGATTCGTCTTCGTCTAATCCCCGCCAGTGGTGTTGATATGTATAATTTCCTTTTCCACTCAAGGGGAACATATCCTGCCAATTTTCACGCCAAAAGCTTTGGGCGGCCGCCGACCGTGTTCCGCCTTCGTCATCAGCTTTCTCTTGTTTCCTGTAAAATTCCTTTTGTAGTACGCCGGCGCGTTGGGCAATGTCAACCGCCTGCTCCGTCGTAAACGGCGTTTTCCTGGTCTCGTCCACGTCCTGGACATTGCCGCCTAACCAAACAAGTGTTTTTTCTTCGGCGTCCGGTATTAGTTCGAGGGCATTGACGGTTATAATGCCGCCCACGCTGGCTTTAACCCCTGTATTGAAACTAAACCCCAGATCGACAAAGCCGTCCTTGACGTTTTTCCAATCATCGCCTTCGCTCAATCTCAGGCCGCCGCGATAATTCCATCCGCCCCCCTTGACCGGTTTGGTTTCAAGTACCTTGACTTTCAGTTCAGCAACTCTTTTCAGCTTGGACCACTCATTCGTTGCGCCTTCAGTATATTTTCCGTCGGCGGTTTTACCGATAGCGCCTTCGGATTTGTCAAAATCAAAAGCCCACTTGACGGCCTTGTCGAATTGGTTTCGGTTACTTACAAACTTATCGGGGGAAACTTTTATCGAATCCGGTGCGCTCTGTAACAAGCTTTTAATTCTGTTTTTTCGCTCTCTAAAAGGAAGTTCGCTAATGTCGGCCTTGATATACGGTGCATCGAAAACGGTGGCGATTATTTTTTCATCCGGTTCGAGTATTATTTCCTTGGCGTTAAGCCTCATTAACTCCGGCCTCGGCAGTCGCTTGCCCGCTTTTTTAATCCCTAAATCTAGGTCAAGAGTGTAGTTGCCGCGAATTTTGCCAAAATCCTTTTTGAGTTCGGGAAGCTTTTCGAATAGATTAACGTCTATCCGCCCTTCCGTCCACATTCGCTGCCTATCGCCCTGCTTTTCCGCGATAGTCCGGAAGCCGTTCCATTTCGGCCCGATAGCAACCGGCAAGCGCGGCTCGGCCCACTCCCAGAATTTATCGGTTCGGAATATTTCAATTTGGCCGGCAAGAAAGGGCTTGGGTGGCGTAAAGCTTTTGAATGGCTTAAATGCTTTGCTGATTTCGCTTTTACCTTCAGGCTTTCTCAAGACGGCGTCGATATAAACGAGATCCCCTTCCTTGCGCTCCTCCAAATGTTCTACGTGGAACATCGGACGTTTTTCCAATAATTCCGGGTTGCTATAGAATTCAAAACTTGATTTATTCCAAAAGCTTTTATGGCCCGGGTGTGCAAAGGCTCCCTCGCCTTTGGTTGAAGGAACGGTAATTATAGCCAAGCCTTTTGGTTTAAGAACGCGATGTATCTCCTCCATTAAAGCTTCGGCATTCTCAACGTGCTCGATTGCATGGTTCGCCCGCACGATAGAATATTCGCCGTCCTTGAAAGGTAGTTTTTTTTCAAGGTCGTGGGCGATGTCGGGGTTGCAATCCTTGTCTACGTCCACGCCGGTAAAGCCTTCAGGTTTCGAGTTCCCACAGCCCAAGTCGGCCTTTAAACCGCCAGGAGCCTTATCTATCCATTCTATCCAGCCCGGCATTTCAGAAGCTTGCTTTACGATTTGAGTTTCAAAACTTTCCTTCCGCCTCAATACCAGATCGAATAGCGGGATATTGTCTCCGTGCGCTCCCTGGGGATTATCGATAATATGCAGCTTGTCTTCCTTCCCGGGATCGAGCACGTTGCGAATCGGCAACCAGATATTTTGGCCTTTTAGTAAATAGTTATTATTACTATCTTCGTCGGCCCTTACCAAGATGTCAATGTCGGCGGGATCGTCACCGCCCTTGGCCATGCTTCCGACGATTGAAATGAAATCTTTTACAACAACCAAGTCCTTTAATTCACTTAATTTTTTTGCAATACCGTCTTCTTTTTTAATGCCGCGAAGTTTCTCCGCATCCTGAAATAAATCGAGCTTTTCATCAACTTTGAATTTGCGGGTTTTCATTTCATCGATGGTGAAAATTGCGGCGTTGACTATATTTTCGGTTACTCGTTTTTGTCGCACCGCGTTGGCGAATAGCTGATTGAGTCGCAGCCAAACAGCGCGGAGTTCCTGGTCGTCAACGTCCTTTAATTTTGCCGGCCTGATTTCCGGGATCGATAACTTCTCGAAAATGCTCTCGCCCTCCGGTTGCTTGTGGCGGATTTTACCTCCTGCGCTTGCACGGGCGACCTTATGCAGATCGTTAAACAGCCAGTCAGGGACGCCGTATTTTTTTACCTGCTTTAGGAGAGATTCTAGGTATTCGTAGGTAGGCATAAATTCAAATTCCTTCGTTTGAAGGATTAACATTGCGCGCCTTATTCAGTTCGCATAACCGTATTAAGCTATCACACGTTTCTCTTGTGGCGATATTTAATAACTCCATTTTTGCCGTCATGTTTGCTATTTCTTGTATCGCATTATCTGCATTGACTGACATTGTATATTCAAGATCACCTACTTTTTGCTTGCGAATTATTAACGATGGTTTGTTCTTTAAAAGAAATAATATCCATAACCAGATGTTCTTTATTGCTTTCATTCGCTTGCCTCCGTCAATCCCGGAAACGTCGGCGGTGGTTTTTTCATTTCCCTGATAATATTTTTTTGGCGGCGGGTGCAAATTTTAGTTTTGCCTATTCTATCTATTAAAGGAATTAGGACAAGATAGGCGAAAGCAACGCCTGCTACCCATGCGATAGTTGCTGCAAGAATTAAAGTAATTGTTAAAATAATTATTGTGACAGTATTCATTTAATAACTCCCTTTCACAATATCGCCGCCGCCCTTTCCGGCGCTTTGATTCTCCAGTCCGGCCACATATCGCGCTCCCACGGTTCGCGCTTTGCCCTGGTTCCGGTCGGTCGTAAAACCTGCGAACAACGGCAGCTCGGGTGAACTGGGGGATAATCTACAGCGCCTATACTGCTGCTATACGGCTGCCCGATAGGCCGCTGCTGGCCGTCCATGGGGCCACATATCTGACAAACCCGCTCATCGGTCGCCGTTAACCATTCTCGAACGGCAACGGGGTCAATCAATCCTTGTTCCTGAGCTTGTTTCCAAACCAGTCCGCGCGAGGCGTTCAGCGCCCTTGTCGTTTCCGTCCTGGCAATATTATCACCCCGTTGTCGCAAGAATCGTGCCGATTGCCGTTTAATCTGGTTCGCTATCTTATCTTGGGATACGCCTTCTGCAATAAGCCGTCCCCGTAAATTAGCAAGGGCGGCGGTCTGCCTTTGTGTCAGTCCGATCATTTCCCGAATTTCAATAGCCGCCTGTCGGGGGTGAATCCCCTGGCGTTGGGCCGCAAGTAAAGAATTTTTCAAAGCCTGCCGGGTTTCATCGCTAACCAGCGTTACAAGCTCGGCGCTTTTATCTCGGATAAAATCAGTAACCGCCGGGGTCATCGGATCGAATACAAATTGCCCCTTGATTTTCGGTGGCAAAAACCGCTTCGCATTTTCCGAGCCGCGCCTGACGCTGTCCAGATAACCGGCGCTTAAGACGGTAAGCCCTGCCTCAAATCGGGAAAATCCGACCGCGTCCTCGGCCCGCTGCAAATCCTGGGTCTCGATAGCCATTCGAAGTTCTGCCCCGTTTACCTGGTCCTCGGCGGCGTTCACAGCCATTTGAAACTGTCGTGAGAATTCAGGTTCTATCCGGTTGCCCAAACGATGCAATGATGCCTGCTCGAGGTCGGTCGGAAGTCGGTCGGCTTTATCGTAAGAAAACTGGGCGACCTTTTTTGAGGAAATGAAAGGCATTAGTCACTGCTCTTTTTTTTGTGGCGGCCATTCGCATTTATAACAAAAATATTTCCCGTTTTTAAAAGCATCTTCTAAAAGGTCTCCAGTAAATTCTCGGATTATATACATTTTCGCTATAACTGATAAACTTTGCGCCGAAGTTAACGTAACTTTATTCTTTTTTCCTTTCATCATTTTATTCCGCTTCTTTTTGCGGCAGATTCCCGATAGTCCTGAGTTTATTTTCCAAAATTTCATCGGGGAATAAAGGCATTCCCGCCCCGGCAAGGGTCGCAATATATTTACCAAGTTCTTCAAGGTCTGGAGATTCAATATCTGTATGGGTTATCTGGGGTAGCTTATCGACCTTGAAATTGTTGAGTTTGAAAAGCTTAGGCACGGCGAAACGATTGTAAATAGATGCAATGCTATCCATCCATGCGTTTAAAGCCATTGAAAATACTTCGGTTTTCGATGACGCCAGCGCGAATGAACCGACTTTTTGTTGACCGAGTAGAATAAAATCGGCTAACACCGTTGTCGCAATGTCCTGTTTGTAGCGATTGATGACATTGTTTGTATTGAATTGCCGGCTCCCTCCGGCAGACATAAGCTTAAATTCAAGCAGCCGGTTTCCGTTATCATCGAAAATCGAGGGAAGCACAAGCCCCCCCTGCTCGTCGTTGCGGATGCGCGTTATAATTTTTTCTGTGTCTGCTTTTAAATTAGCTTCGGGGCTGCCGGCTGCAGCGCTTGCCCACTGTTGCGGGATATAAGCCACGGGCAAGCCGGCAAGGTCTCTTTCAATTCCAATACCCTCAATCTCTTCAATTCGCTTTAGAAAAAACCAGGGGCGTACAGCATTAAGCAGAATCGACCGCCCTTCGGGATTGCCCTTGTGCATAGAGGCGCGAAACAGTAATCCTTTTTCGATCGGGATGGTGACCGTCTTGAAAAGGGGGGGGGCGGATTGCTCGACGGATTGCAAGCCGCCGTGTTCGTCCATATTCCAACGCTGTATTGTTTCCTGCGCCCGGATAGGCATTTTACGCCAGGCAATCGCCCCGTCGTTAAACCGACTACGCCGCGACGGGTCTTTTTGGTCGGGACCCAGCCTGCGCTTATAAACAATTTCGTGGAAAGAAAAACCAAACGGAAGCATTGACAGATTTTCTTCAATCGTGTCTTTCCATGTACTCGACATATCCTGCATATTTTCTTCGAGAAACCCGGCGGCCTTTGCATCCTCATTTTCATTAGACGCGGGAACAACCGGCCAGTCGGCTTGGCGGATTAGCATGTTGAGTGCAAATAACATGGCGCCGATAGTAGGCCCAACATCGCGCATTTCGATATAGACCTTAGCCGCCTGATCCCAATTGCGCAGCTTTCGGCGGAAGCGTTCAAATATCTGGCCGGAAAATATATTGAGACCGGTAAAACCTATTTCCGCTATATCAAGCCGGGGCGCTTGCTTTTCTACTTTCTGGGATAGGGACGTGGACTGCTTTTTATTCCAAAGGGCCATGATAATACGCCTATACTATTTTTATCAACTTGTCAAGAAAATAAATTTAGCTTATTTTTACCGCCTCGAATTCTGATATTACTATCTTCGTGTCGTCGTTTTTCTTGCCGGTAATTTCGGCCTCGGCCAATCGATGTCTTACAATTTCCTTTTTCAATATAAAAAAGCTTCTACCATCGGAACAATGCTCAATCGCACCAAACAAGCCCATCAGACGCATTTGCTTTTCGATCTCATCAGGCTTGCAATCGACATCTATCCCATTTTCAGAGAGAATCTTTTTTATCGCCCCATCATCTGCTTCAAGCATAATATCCATCGCTTTTTTTATATAACCGCTTTCATTCATCAGTCGCCCCTTTCTTCGTTAAAGGTTGAAAGTTGATAACTGCATCTATTTTTCACTGCCTGAAAAAGAATGCCCACGTCATGAACGGGGCGATATAAAGGATTAGCGACCAGACGACTATTGTGATTAGAAGCCGCATTAAAGCCTAGCCCGAGACGATGAATGTAGCGCTAATAATGGCATCCGAGATTTCTCTTCATCTGTTAATCGACGATGAGATTTAAGTTTCATCACGCCTTCGCCTACCATTAGCCAACTCGGTGATACTTCGAGCACATTACACATGGCTCCAAACAACTGCGCAGGTGGAAAATAATCATCATTTTCCAAATCACGAAGTATTAATAAGTGCACTCCTCCTAACTCTTTGGCAAACTCTTCTTGTGAAAAACCAAGTGATTCTCTTGCCAATTTTGTTCTCTTGCCTAAAGTGCTCATCAGTTTCTCCTCATTTCCAATTACTCGTACTCATTAAATCGGCATTCATGTTCATGATAGCAGTAGCGTCTTTAGGATCAGCGGTATTCCTTCCCCTCGCCCACTTCAAAGCCATGCTGGTCATGTCCGCCTGATCCATTGTAGCAGAATTCGGGAATTGTGCAAGCTCCGTTTCGTAGTCATGTAACCAAGGGGCGCTGATCGGCAGTAGCATCTTGCCCGCCTCGATAGCCGGGGACTCCGTTGCCAACCGTGTTACCTTGTCGCCTTCCGGCAAAAATGGAATGACCGGTATTTTTGTTTCAATCTTCACTTCTTGAATGATAGACGATCCTGTTGACTTATCCTCGACAACCACGGCCACAGGATTCCATTTATTAAAAAGGCTAACAACCGCCCGCTTGCCCGTCGGATAATCCATCCACTCACGGTATACATCCGCAAGATAAAGACTTTCTTTTGTCTCGATAAACGTCCCACATACCCAGGGCGCGTTTAAAAGCTCATTCGCTTTTTGCGCCGTATCCCATACTTGAAAAACTCTGATGATTTCATCTTCATGAGGCAAGTTTGTATATCTCTCAAACCAGTCGATCTGAATTATGCCTCCCTTCAAAGGCGCGGGCCGTTGCTGTAATTGTCCGGCACTTCCATAACTACCTAAAGATTTTTCAAGGCTCGACACGTGGTCATTGCTGAACTTGTCAGGCCACAATAGCTCGTCATGCCGCGTCCGCTTATCCACAAATCCGAGAGAAGTCCTGCAGCGGTTCTCTCCCTCGTATCGCATCGGCAGGCAAAGGTGCTCATACTGCCCGCCGTCGAGCAGGTGGCCGGCCAAATCCTTTTGATGAATCCGCTGCATGATGATAACAACCGCCCCGGTCGCAGGATCGTTAAGCCGCGTTGTCATGGTCTGGTCCCACCAGTCGATAACCGATTGCCGCTTGATTTCGCTAAACGTGTCCTTGACGTTGTGGGGATCGTCGATCACGATTATGTCGCCGCCTTCTCCGGTTCCTAGCCCGCCGACTGACGTTGAAATCCTCACGCCCGTCCTGTCATTTTCAAACCGCGTCTTTTGGTTCTGGTCGCCGGCGAACTCCCACTTAGTGGCAATCATATCCTGGTAATTACTCGACCTCATGACCGACCGGCATTTTACCGAATCCCTCGTCGACAGCGTTGCTGAATACGAGGCGAAGAGCCAGCGGATAGACGGCTTAAAAGTCCACGTCCACGCCGGCCACGCTACGGCGACGGCTGTTGACTTCATAGTTCGGGGCGGTATATTGATGACTAGGCGCTTGATTTCGCCACGGCTGACGGCCTCCAGGTGTTCACAAATAGCATCTATGTGCCAGCCATCGACGAACGGCGTTGTCGGTTCGATGATCGGCCAGATTGCTTTGATAAACTGTTTAAGGGAAAGTTTAGGTTGATAAACAACGTCCTTGGTGTCCGCCAGCGCAATAGCCCGCTTCCTCGGATCTGCCAGCACAAGGTAGGTGGCGATGTTCAGATTCTGCTCGGCGATTTGCTCGGAGGTCGGGCCGTGGTATTGTCGCTTTTTTTTCATCCTAGCGGAATATTTGAGGAAATTCGAGCATCGGTCATTCGCTTCCTTTTCTCCTAATTCTTTTCAAGCGCCTCGTAGAAACCGGCTATTTCGTTTCGTCCTCTTTCAATGATAGCAAATGAGGCGACTTTAAGATCACCGGGTAGCGCCTTCCAGTATCCTTTAAGCGATAGCCTAAACCAGATTCTCGTCTGGTTTGCTATAGAATAGGTATCATATTTTGCCATTAAAATATGCACGATTCTTTTTCCGCCTACTATAGAGTGGCATTTCAATAGCAGAATATCCTTGCTGTCGATGTTGTCAATTGCCAGATTTTCCTTTGTCGGTTCTTGCCATTCAATCTCTTGTTTCATCGGCTGCTCCCTACGTATTTAGCATAATATTCCCACATCGGATTGACTGGAAAATAATAGCGTATCGGCCATGAGCCAGGTAAATCCCTACCTGCGTTAATTGATTCCCTTAGAAATCCCGTAAGACAACAAACACAAGCTTGCTCGAATATTGTTAATTTTTCTATCCACGGGGCTGGTTCTCTTTCTGTCCATGTCATTGTTTTCTCCCTTTTTTCATCCGCCGGGAAGCGCAAGACCGGCGGCTCAATTAAATTTATCGGGCATCTTTCATGGCTCGTCAGCCTTTTCACCCGGCGCGTTCTTTAAATTGGCAGGGGCTACCGGGTTTCCCCGGCCCTTGTGACGTCTGACAAGGTGAGCCCCCATAGTTCTTTAGAAAAAGTAACGGAATGATCTTTGGGTATCTGCAAGTCTATTATTGAATTTTGTCAAATCGCCCGCGATTACCGTTAGCGATTTTCTAATTTGTTCAAAACTTTCAGGGGATAACTTTTCGGGCTTTTTTAGAGCATCCCTAATTGATCGAATAGACTTTGCATGTTTGTCTAATCTCATTCTCTCTTCTCCCATACATTTGAATTATTTCTTGCAACTATTCTCAATCCTATCTATTTTCTCTTCAATCCTCTTGAAAGTATAGCCGAAATCACAACTTTTTCCGACTAAAAAGCCAACACAGATTAGAATTATCCACAGATATAGTTTGGTTGGCACTATTTCATAAAACCAATCGTGTCGTTTTAATGGATAATCGCTCATTTCTCTTCTCCCTTAAATTATCGGCAGGGACGGCCCGCCTTGGGGTGTAAAGATGAACCATATCCGATCTAGTTCATCCCGTCCCAGCCAAACTGTTATCCGCCCTTTTTCAAATCCGCCGCCGTAAGCGTCACAGTCATTTGCTCCGGCTGCGCTTGTCCGGTTTTCAGCATTTCACGTAAATCGCGTTCTCGCTCATGCAGTATCTTAAGTTCCTGGTTATAAGTCGCTGCGGTTTCTTTCTTGTCCTCAATCGTGATGTCGATTGTGGTTAGAACCTCAAGATGTTCCTTGTGATAAGCGCTGATTTCCTCTTCGGTCAGTTGTCTCATTTCTCCGTCCCTTTCTCCATAAAGTTTTTCAGCGCCGTTTCGGTTATCCGCCACAAGCGGCCGGCGCGAACGCCATTGATGATTCCTTGTCTCAGGTATGCCCGCACGGTTGCCGGGGTTAGTTGCAGCTTAGCGGCTGCCTGGTCGGGTGTGTAAATGGTTTCCATACTTGATAGCTATCATGTTTGTAATCCCTTGTCAAGCATTATCTTTTATCGGCGGTTGATAGGTGTTGCCAGTATTTAATGTCGGCGGTTGCGGTTCCCTAACCGTTCTTTAATCGACTTCCAACGATTTTCCGCTCTAAGCAACCTATAAAATTCGCCGTGTTCGTGGATGTCCATTTTGGTTGTCTCGCTGTCGAGCCGATAGCACTGCTCGTCTCGCAGGGCTTGCCGCCATATTTTAACCGTCTTCTTTTCCATCGCCCTTCACCTCTATCAGTTTCGTGTCCCCGAAGTCATATTCCCCGCGGTCGATCCTGCCCTTCACGCGGTTGAAATCCGCTTCGCTAATGTCACATTGCGCGATGAGTTGTTTAACGTCAACCTGGACGTGAACCTGATAATCGGTCATGCCGAGGCGGTTCTTGGCGAGGAAAATGGCAGCAGGGATATTGCCTTCATCAGCCAGGCGGCGTAAGGTGCGCCTCAAGCTTATCTTAGAACGGCCTTGCCCTTTTTTATATGACGCAAGAAAACTTGACTCCCCGTCTTCCATCAGACTATCAACTGTGCGCTGCGATACTTCCAACATCGCAGCCATTTCAGGATGGGTGCAATCGAGTGCGCCTAAAGATTCGACAAGACTTAGATCATAAGTCTTTTTTTTCCGCCCCGATTTCCCTTTAACTCCGGACACTTAAAAAACCTCTTGACTTTTTCTCATTTTTATGGTACAATCTTCTTAAGTTGTTGTAGTAATTAAGCTTTTTCTTTCTTCTCGTATTTTCCCGAACGTCTTTTTAGTTCCCTCAAGCGTTGCTTCTTTATCCGTAAAATCCTGCCAGCGGCGTATGCTAACATCGCAATACTGATGGGATATTTCGACACCATAGCATCGGCGGTTTAACTTCTCGGCGGCGATTATTTGACTTCCAGAACCAGAAAATGGTTCGAAACATATTTCACCTTTCCCCGTATGATTAACAATAGGGATTTCATATAACTTGGTAGGTTTCTGCATTGGATGTAAATATTGTTGATTTGCTACTTTTGATACTTCCCATACCGTTGTTTTATCCCTTCCCCCGAACCAATTATGCTTTTCTCCTTTTATAAATCCATACCAGCAATTTTCATGTTTCCACTGATAATCTGCTTGTCCTAAAACAAGCGTATTTTTATTCCAAATTATTTGACTTTGAATGTGGATGCCTGCTCCTTTTATCGCCGCCGCCGCCGCACCTTCAGCCATCGCAGCAGTCCAGAAATAAAAAGCCGCCTTTTTGTCAATATGCTTCAGCCATATTTTCAGCGCGTTTTCCAGCCATTCCGTTAATGATTGCCCTTGTCTATCGTCTCCGTTAATTCCTTCCCAATCTTTCGCTCTTGGATTATACTTCTGTCCTTTGAAATCAACACCATATGGCGGATCGGTCGCACACAAAATAGCCTTCTCCCCATTCATCAACCGCTCGACATCCTCGGCCTTCGTCGAGTCGCCACAGAGCAGGCGATGGTCACCGAGCAGCCAGAGGTCGCCGGTTTTGCTTGTCGGCTCAACAGGCACCTCGGGCACTGCATCATCACCGGTCAACCCGGCTTTCGGCTCCAGTGGATTTTCACTCGCCAGGTTATCCAGCATTTTCTTCAATGCATCGCTGTCCGTCTCAATCCCATCAAGGATTTTATTCAGCATCTCGGCGTTCGTTTCGGCCATTGCGCCGATCGGATCGTAGGTCGCCAGAATCAATTTCGATTCTGCAACTGTCAGGTCGGTTATCAGGACGGGTATCTTGCTTTTGCCTACCAAATCCTTTCGGAGATGTCCGTCGATTATCTCCAATTTTCCATTACTTAGCTTTCTAGTCAACACCGCGCCGGCAAAGCCGACCTCATCCAGAATGGCCTTTAAAGCGTCCCTCTGGCCCTGTGGGTGCGTTCTCCAGTTGTTAGGGTTATCAACTAGCTCGGCGGCCGCAACGCGCCTGAAATCCTTTATCCGATCCCCTGAACGATTGATTTTGCGATTTCTATTCATTTCCTTCCGCTCTTTTCAAACAATCCGGGTGGCGCATCGACCAATATTCTAGTCCGACTTTTTCGAGGGGAAGATTACCAAAAAAGCGACATTTTCCGTGGCTGAAGGCATGATTGATAAGCGACCAAAATTTACAGCACTTAGCGCCCTGGTCATAAGCGCACGTCTTCTCTCCGCACTCGATTTCGAATTTTTCGAATTTTAGCGTTGCTTTCATAACTTCACCTTCCGCTGTCTAACCACTTCGTTTTTCAGATGGATAGCCCCACACACGCTGTCGCCCTTCCCGTCGATATAGCCGCCCCTGGGGCCGATTATGCCGTGTTTTTTGAGAGGGCAAGCATCGGCACAATCGCAATATTTACAATTTTCAGCGGCCCACCACGGATGGTCACAATATTTTTGTTGTAGGCAATTCAGTGCCCGTTCCTTCGAATCCTTGCCCGCGAATCCCTTGTAAATCGTCTGCCATTCACGCGGCTTGATCTGCAGCATATCATGGACGCCGCGCGCTGTAAACCAGTGGATTATCTTGCCCGTGTTTATGCCTGCTTTGTATACGGTGTTCAGGTTGATCTTGGCTTTGATCATTTCCGCGTTTTTCCAGTCGGCGATTTCGATACCGAAGTGGCAGTCGCTCAGCCATTCGCTCAGCATTCCTTCTATTCTGAATTGGAGAATTTTCTTTCGGAAGTTAGCAGCGCTAGCGGCATATTTTAAATCAAATCCTTCCGGCGGCAACCCGTCCACAAGCCCCACCGAAAACAGGATTTGCTCGTTTTCGTTGACCGCGCTGATTGCCCCGTGGATGCCGGGGTCGGTGAAGATGAAGATCATTTGCCTTTTCCCTTTTCGGCTTTAATTCTCTCGATTGCCTTGTCCGCGTCATAAGTTTTTCGGTCACTAAATTCTTCTCGCTTGCCAAGATTCCAATCAAAAATCGGCCTGTAATAGCCTACACTTCTTGACCATACTTCGCATTGTAATCCACAGATCATTCGCTCGCCTCCTTAATCGTCGCCTCGCACTTTTCCCGAAATTCATCGACCAACGCGTAAACTGATGCGAGTTCGAGGGCTTCGATTAGGGGCTGTTTGTCGCCGCCATTGATACTTGTCGCAATCCTGTAAAATGAATTCTCACCCGTTGCACAGCTCCCGTCGTATTTTGCCAATGGACATATTAATCGATGACATACCCATTCGAATTCTATACACAGCGCACACTGACCTTGACCTGCTCCTAACACCCAGCTAGGTCTTCCGCTCGGGGAGCAACCTTCCCTTGTATTTTGCATCCATTTCGCAAGGGATACGATTGTGGCCGAACTCAATGAACCACAAGGAAAATGATCGTCAAGCCATTCTCTCAGACGATCAACATCCTTAAACTCCGGCACCATTTCCACAAGCGGCTGCAAGATTTCGGTTAGCATTTTGCTCATTTTATCACCTCAAATCTGTAGGCAAACACCCACGGGTTTGAATCCCACGGGTGCTTCGGGTTGATCGAATTCCAGAGATGTTTGAAAGCTTCTCGTTTGTTAACGCCAGCGCCACCGAGGGCGTGCTGAATGTAAGCGTCTATCCCTTCCCGCACAATATCGGCTTCGGTTATTTCCTGCAACCGCTCCTCACGCACCTCGGCTATCCGGTCGAAGCGGCGGGCGGCCTCGGCAGGCATGAAGATACCGGGCAGCCGGTCGCGTTTCCAGCGCCATAGCATCCGCATTTTTATTTTCCCATTATACGGGATATATACAGGCTCGTTGTCAAGCTTATAGTAAGCGTTTCCATCACCGTCGCCAGCATATATCTTCTCTTTAACGTAAACGAGCTGGCCGACTTCGAACTTCGCTCTCTTGTGCAACCGCCGTGTCTCCGTCTTCCGCCCGTCATCGCGAGCCGCCAGCATTTCGCCGGTAAATGAAAAGCCAGGCCACGCACGTTCGTCATCGAGGTAGACGTGATATTTGCCGTCTTCGCCTATTCGGTGTTCGATTTTCATTCGCTTGCCTCCGTAAACTTGCCGTCCGGGCTGATGTGGCCGATGATTTCGGCTTCACTATCGAGGCGGAATATATCAGCAAGCGGGTACGGGCAAGCAACCGCAAAATACTCGCCGTTGTGGTTTTTAATAAACCGTAACAATTGCCATGTGTCGCCGCGCCTATCTTTAAAAACTGCATTCAATTTCAAATCAGCTATTTTCATCTTCAGCCTCCGTAAGTTCCGCCGAGCCGCCGCCACATTCTGTGCATGACCATTCGAGCATGTGGTCTCTGTAGTTATATTCAGGTTTGCAATCAAAGCAAGCTTTCTCTTCCACCCAATCGAAAGCTATATCGAAAATCCCTGAATGCTTGCCGCTTATCGTGACCGTCGATCCGGCCGCCGTTTCGTATTTTCCGTTTTTCATTCCGGCCACTCCTCATATTTGACGCCGTCGAGCAGGTTGCTGGCTTTCTTTTTGCCGATCTTTAACATTTCTTGCCCATCTTCAAATTTATGGTATCGGCTTGTAGATAAATCGCGTGGATATAATTCTCCAGCACATCGTTTCCCCCATCCGCCTGATTCCTCTAGCCGAACAGGTCCGTCGCGATATAATCCAACTTCACCCGCTTCGAGGCTATCGTCCCATGCCCCTAATGATTTCGGGAGCCCCCATTCCCCCCACTGTTTAAAAAAGAAGGGTGTGGCCGCCGCCTGGCAATCGTCTCGAATCTTGCGAACCCAGTCCGGATGCGACGGCCTTGCGCCCGGCCCGGACTCACCGCCGGCGATAACCCAGTCGAGATGTGGTTTGCAAAAATCATCCCAAGAATATTTTCCTTCATAAGAATTTGCATTGCAATTTATACAAAAAGCCGTTTCGACTGTCGGATCATCATGATCATCGGCACTCCAGGCAAATTTAGATTCGCTTCCACAATTCGGACACGTAATTCTTTCATCAAGGCGCAAATCCAGTTCCCCCAACAGCGGCTCGGCCGAGACGAACAGTACCTTGGCATAAGCACGCAGCTTCAATAACTCCTCGATGCGCCAACGCTGGTCGTTGTTCTCGACCGTCACGCCGAGGTAGAGGTTGGGGATGACCGTTCTGATTATTGAAGGAGAATAGTCGGCAAGAAAACCGGCAGCTCGCTCTGGCCGTTTGCTCAAAATTATCCAGATCAAATCGGGCCTTTCCATCATGAACGTGAAAGCCTCGTGTCGCCACTCATCGGCGTCCTTGTGGAAAAAGTCAGACCACGAGCATACGAAAATTCTTGCCCTCGGCTTCCACTTATATTCGCCAGTCGCTCTCGCCTTGACCAACGGTTGTCGCCACGTTGCGGCCGAAGTTCGCTTGACAACGCTCGGGTCGAACCCGCGTCGTTTTGCATCTCGATACATATAACAATGGTCACACGCCGCGCTCACTTTCGTGCATCCTGCCCAGAAATTAAGCGTGTGGTCTGTCCATTCGATTTTACTGTCAGTTCCCATTATTTGTTTCCTCTAATAAGCATAAAAAGTGTTCCGAATCCGCTGTCGCCGCCAAGATCTCCAAACCCTATTTGCTTTTCACAATAATGTTCATGATCTTTCGCACCCGGAGGTAATATGCTTGTTTGCCCATAAGTCATAGGTCGCATACCTATCTTCGAACACAATGCCCTCATCGTTTTTTCTGTTTTCTCAAAACACCATTTCATAGTATCAATTTCCCCGCAGACCGGACATTCAAATTTCAGATACGAGCCTTGTTTTTTATTTCCTATATATATTTTCTTCATTTTATTTTCCCTGCCGCTGTGGCGAAATCATGGTAACAACACGCAAGATAATTCTGGTCTTCGCATTTTCGCGTACTTATGATAATTATGTCGGCGATTTCTAAAGCACTTTCATCCACCTCGATCTCGGCGGCGCGGCAGGCGGCAAGGCATTCATGAATTCCAGCATGTTTTCGGGTGCCAAAAATGCAGTCCATATTGTTAATTTTGGCAGGACATTTCCTATCGCAGAATTCTCCGCTAGCATCTGTCCTAATCTTAACCACCACAATGCGTTCGGTTGATTTACTCATCGGCTTTCTCCATCGCTTGACATATTCGGCCCACTCCGCTGGCGGCTTGCACAGAACGGTATTCCGTTTTTCAGATTGACACCCTTCGCAAGTCTCACCTTCGCATATTGATTCACTCATCGGCTTTCCATTCATCGCCCGGCTCCGGCGGATCGGGGAGGGGGTGCCAACCCAGATGAAAAATTATTCCTGCTAACTCTCCTTTATGACATGGCAAACAGCATTCTGGCATTTTCCCTGTTGACCATTTATCCATTTCTTTAGAATTGATACAATTATCACAACTCTTGTGATGAAATTTATCTTTCAGCACGGCAAGCTTGGTTTTCAGCCGTTCGTTTTCGACGGCGAGGGCGAGGAGGTTGCGAGCGAGAAGTATTTCTTTACAT